>Ga0116227_10006783_pt1 | contig 22913 bp, 15 predicted proteins | sample S1TSphgellanicum_FD_89693 | JGI IMG/M metagenome (GOLD analysis project Ga0116227, IMG submission 89693) | Host-associated microbial communities from peat moss isolated from Minnesota, USA - S1T2_Fb - Sphagnum magellanicum MG | ecosystem: Host-associated > Plants > Peat moss > Unclassified...
AAAAAAACCCAAAAAAAAAAAAAAACAAAAATAAATAATAAGAAAAACAAAAAACAGTATTCTGAGTTAGTATTATTTAGTATGATTTCTCTCCGAAATTCTGTAAAAAAAGAAGAAGTTGAAGCTGTCTAGGAAGACTTGTTGCCAAACAGTTTATAAAGACCTGTCAACAGAATGAAGCAAATAATATGGGATAAATGTGTCGGATCCCAGCGGGAAGCGCGGCGCGGTGCGTCGTTAGCGTACATCGCAGAGGAAAATCCCGTGGGAGCGCATGTTTTGTCGCGACAATTCCACCCACAAAACAGTTCAAAAATTTTGCAGTCGCCGGAAGGATTTCCGTAGATTCTTGCAGCAGCAGCCCAAAAAAATTCGGAGCAAAATAAATGTATACAACAAGAGAATTTGCTTTGTGGCTTGGTTGCGGCTGCGACTGGCAACTTCCCCCCCCCCTCACGAAGTCGTCGTCGTCGTCGTCGTCGTCGGAAGAGGAGGAGGAGGAGGAGGAGCTTCGGTTGCGTCATTCCGTGCATTGCAAACAAAGACACGGAATCCAAACATGTCCAACTCCTTTTCTTTCTTTCTTTCTTTCTTGCTTTCTTGTTTGCTTGCGTGTAAACCACCAACAACAACAACACTCGATGATGTTTTTTCTCAACAAAAACGTGATGTACAACATCAAATTCCCAAACCTGGAGCTCGTGTCTATCTGTTCTGTTCTGTTGCTTCTCTTTTTTCCATGATTCTTTGCGTAAGCTTGAGGCAAAAGAATTGTTAAGTATATGCTTGGTACCTTATCTTCGCGCTACCCAATTGTCAACTGTCCAGATCTCCTCCTTCACATTTCAGCTGCAGGTACCCATGTGACTGCAGCTGTTGTAGCCAAGCCTGAAGAAGAAGTTTTGGTCACTAATGCGCAAACTCTCTGTCTCTCTCTGTCTCTCTCTCCTGCTGAGTTTTTAATAGTCTAACTTATTACTGCGGCTTCTTCCCAAGCGTAGTTGTATTGGGGAGAGTTGGGTATTAATCTGGAAGCTCCACAACTGATGATAAGAAAGCATAAGTGGGGGAACAAACCTTGTGTGATTGCAGAAGTGAGAGGGAGTCTCACATCAGCTCTGATTTTGCACAAAACCAATTAAGAGAAAAGGAAAAAGAAGAAGAAATCTATCAAGCCAGCCCCCGGGATGCAGAAATGGCAACTACTAGTACTCTAAATACTACTCTGCCTTTTCGAGTTGGCAGGGAAGCTGCTGCTCCTGCTGCTGGTTCAGATTCTGCTGCACCTGTCAACTCATGGGAAGATGGTCCCATAGCTTGGCAAAACCGTGCTGCTGGTCATGGTTATAGGGGAGAAGAGTTTGGTGGCAGTGGTGCGGATCAACATCATCATCATCATCATCATCAAGGGTGGTCAGATCACATGTTGGCAAGCTCAAAGCAAGTGCTGAGAAGATTGGCATCAATGAATACACAGTATAGCATGAAGAAAGTCGATGCTGATAGTCATGTTCTTGAGACTTACCATGACTCATTCCTTTATGGTCGAGTGCCATTTCCTCTGAAGATTCGAGCCAGCATAAGAGGCGGCATCATTGGCTACATATGGCATATTGTATGTACATTCATGACAACTCTCCCCCCCATTCCTCTACCCCCTCATGTGTTTTTGGCCATTTTGAGGCTAGTTGTTTGTGTTCATCGGGCTTGGAATTTGTAGATTGGACCCAAGTGCCAGTCGGTCCCATATACTACATGACTTGGAAAATAATCATGCAAGAAAACATATCAAGTTGTCCATAGAAGCTTATTGAAGCATTTTCTGGTTTTTGGACCCAAGTGTTAAAGTCACATAGTTAGTCCTGTGTACAGAAAAGTAGTACCCCAAATGGAAATGCGCCCTGAATTCCAATCTGCTTTGGGTTTGTGTGATGGGTTGGATTTGTGCACCAAATCTTGCTTACCAAGTCCAGCTAGTCTGTCCTCCCTCATGGTTTTTTGGCCATTTGGTTAATTGTTTGTGTTCACCACGTTTGGAATTTGTAGACCCCAAGCCCTGGCCCTGGTCACATGTACAAGAAATAATCATGCAAGAAAACATATCAAGTTGTCCATTGAAGCTTGTTGAAGCATTCCTTGGTTTTGGACCCAAGTGTTAACACCCTGTAATAGTCCCATGTGTGAAAAAGTAGTACAGTCCCAACCCTGTACTCCAACTTACTTTCGGGTTTTTGTGATGGGTTGGTTTTGTGCACCAAATCCATAATCAAAATATGTTCATCTTGAAGAGATCAAGACAACGGTCCACAAGTCATTCAGTTACCATCTGTGTTTTCTTAACTCTTGCTGTAGCTAAATCATTTATGGGTATGAAGAGAAGGGCCTTTTTTTCTATTGTTTTGTTCTTGACAAGCTCACATTTTTCTTTCTGTAGTAGAGGTTTATGGTTTTGTTGTGATTAGAGAATTTTTTTGATGATTCACCATTGCAATCTCTCACCATAATGTAGCTGTTTTGTGTTGTACCCATCTGCCGAAAAGCAATCATCTGTATAATGGTGTCAAAATGCAGTTTGGAGGTTTTTCTTTGCTATCTTTTGCACTCAGGCTTTTTTTTGCTGACAGTTTCTACTCTTGATTTTCATTGTCATGAGTGATTTATTGTTGTGGTCATGGTGGTCATGCAGTTGGAGTTTTTTTCTGCTCTATTATCAGGAGTTTTCTATGTTTATTCAACGTAAGTAAGTTCATTGGAAATTTTCATTCATTCATGTTTTGTTTCTTTGTTCGATTTGAAATAATTTCAATCTAAGAGCAATAATGAAAAGGAGATGATCAAGGTGGCAAGGTATGATGTTCATCAATTGCAACACTTTCAATTCTGTTGAAAATCAGAGAAACATTGAGTAATTCAATCATCAAAATGCCACCTGCCTGCCTGTCCTGATGGGAAAATAAGAATTGGTGAAAATGTGAGATCATCGGGGTCAGTTAAACCCACCATCTCGGTTTGTGTTGTCTCTCTGTCAAGCAGCTATCACTCCCATAATAAGTCGATCTCTCAAGCTCAGAACATCATCAGCATTGCTTTTGTTGTTGACTACTTTTTGCGCATCTACAGGTTAGTAGTACCCATTTTGAAAACTTTGTGTGCTGCCAGATTGAATAACTATATGTCTCTTTTGTGGGTAAAAAGAATGATCCCAGACATGAGGTTTTCAGTTATTGGGTTTAGGGTTTAGGGTTTCAGGGTCATCAGTTAAGATATCTCCACAATGTCCATACATAATAAGACACTGAGAACCTGCAAGACTCTATCTAGAATTATATTAATTTGGTGTGTGTGTGTGTGTGTGTGTGTGTGTGTTTTCTTTTACAGTGCACCTGTGCGGCTACTGTATGTATTTTCTTTTTGGGGCTTACTTGACTTGGTTAGTGCTATACCCGTTGTCCTCATATTCAGGTAAAGCAATCGGACCCAATTCTCAAAATTATTATCCTTAGATTGTTTCTGTTTCAATGGGTGTGAAGAAGCTGGTCTACTGTGTGGTTGCTAGTATGTTTTGTTTCCAATTTGGTGGAGGCGGGTTCATAGTATAGCTGTTTTAGACTGTGAGTTCCACAGATCTTCAGATGGACTCGGAAGTGTTCTTTGTGATATATAGATGGGTGCAGGCATGCAGGGAAAGCTGCATCGATTATCCACCTTTTACAATTTTTGCGCATTATTAGGTGAGGAGAGAGATTGATCTCCCATTGACCCACTGTCAGTCAAATCTGCTGCTGTTGCAACTATATATATATATTCTTCCAGTTTCCATTTGCTCCTGTCAGCTTGCACCCACAGTGATCAGTTCCAAGAAAAGTCTACAAAATCAATTGAGAAGCTACTGAATGAAAGCCCCGGAACCCATTGTTTGCATTTAAAATTGAATTTTCTTTTGCTCCTCTTAGACATCCCTTCTTTGTGCAGGATATTGACTTTAATGCGCAAGGTGGGAATCTCAGGAAGCACAATATCTCAGCAAATCCTTCTGTTGGTTGTGTCTACCTTTGGAGCTGGTATGCTGCTGCTGCTGTTCTTTTGATGACTGCTACATGCCAGAAAAACCTGATCATGTTCGCAGGTTGATTGTTTGTTGATAACAACTGAGTGTAATGCCCCAGTTGTTGGATGGGTATAAAACATGAAGTTATGAAGCATAGGGGAAGGTTGTGAATTGTACTCGTGAATCCTCGCCCAGGTTTGTTTTAACAAAAGGACACTACAAAGATCAGACAGCAAAGAGAAAATTGCTCAAAGTTGTTTCTTTCATAGAAAGGCAGGGAGTGATGGTGGACGGTGTGTGGTTGCAGTGTTTCTGGCCGCAGGTCTCTTACAGTGGGTAGAGTACGATGGAGCTCCACAAGCTGATAAAAATGAATGTCCTCATGGACCCTGTTTAAACTTCTGGGATGCTTTCTACTTTGTTATTGTGACGGTGTGTTGAATTCCACATACCCACTTTCTCTGTTTTAGTACTAGTGACTGTTCAAGAGAAATTATTTTTCTCAGTGAAAAAACCAAGATTCATGTAGAACTGAAAATGGGTTTTGTTGCAATAGAAGATCATGTTACAAAAACTGATCCTGAAGGTGTTTTTGTAGCCTGCAAAATCATTGAGTCTGAACAGCTATATTTATTATTTATTTATTTTCCTGCTGCACTAATCTTTTAAGCACAAATTTGTAATTGTGAATCCTTCCTTCTTCTCCCAGATTTCTACAGTTGGATATGGGGATTTCACTCCCAAAACTCAACTCGGGCAGCTCGTTGCAATGGCAACAATCATTGTTGCTCTTGTTGTTCTTCCAATTCGGATCGGCCAAATCACACATCTAGCATCACTGAGGTATTCGTTTTTTTCCAGAGCTATCAAAGATAAAAAAGGAAGCAAAGATCTATTCATGATTCTGTTTGGGAGTGAGTGCCTCATGAGCTTGCTAAGTAGACTGTTGCCAAATGTTGTTGTATTGCAAAGGGGGTGCAGGGTGGGGGTTAGCACTACTAAGCAATACAAGGTACTACCTCTTTGTCATCTGGATCATGCAGACCATATGGAGGCAGTGTATCAGGAAGCAAAGTCATCAATTCACGATATCTGATTGTTAGTGGAAGCATCTCATTGAAAACGATTCAAGAATGTCTTGCAGAGTTCTTCAACCCTACTCATTGTGAAGGTAAGAAACTCAATGGGTGTCAGATATTATAATATCTTGAGAACAAAAGCAGCAGCCACACATGTAAAAAATTGCCTGATCTCAGACTGTAGTTGAACCTGCATATATCCATGGTGCCTGAAGAAAATCCAGTGTAATTATATGTAACTCTCTCATGATTTAAACTGTAAAAATTGGAACTGTGTGTGGAGCTCATGAGACATTCTTGTCCCATTTTGTTGCCAATGTTGATTGATGATGGAGATCCTGAGACATTGTGTGTTTGATCCGCTTGATCATGTTGCAGACCTTGACAGCTATCCTTTACATGTTACAATATTGGCACCATTCAGTCCCTCGTGAGTGACACTTCCTTACTTCCTCAGGACTTAAAATTCGCAGTTTGAATTATACACAAATTATGCTCATCATGTTCAACAGTATTCTTCCTACTTCAAATTGAAGGTGGGTCTTTGTAGAGACATGGAAATCTTTGAGGTTTAGGGTTTGGGGTTTAGGGTCTTTTGGTTGTCGATACCCAAATCTACAGCTTGACAATAGTTGTCTATTGCAGCTTGTTTTATTTGATTTCCAGTGCTGAAGGAAAAAATATGGCGGGTGTTGTTGATTTTGTAATTCACTTGTAGGTTTGAACTGAAGTCAGTACTGTCACTCTACAATGGAATGGCCACGTTTATAGAAGGTACACCAGTGCGGCAATCAGACTTAGAAAGGTGCTCCGCAGATCATGCCCATGCCTTCTTCTTGCTAGCAGACCCAGACGCTGAGGTAAACTAATATTCCATTGTTTGTTGCATAAGTCTACTAGTATGACAAGAAATTCAATCAATCAAATCCCTTTGAAGAAGTTCCTTTGATTTCATTGTATCTCAAGTCTTGAACACTAGTGATCCTAAAATTTGCTACAAAGATGGATCATGTGTGAAGCTTTGTTTAAATCATGATTTTATCTAATCTGCCCTGGTGAAGCTTTGTACTATGTAACAGGACTCGAAGGTGGAAGATGCAGCTCAAATAGTGAAAGCATTGGCTGTACACCGCTTTTGTGGAGACCAGGTACGCGTGATTGTTGAGGTGCTGGAGCCAGAGACCCAAAACAGTGCTGTGTGGGATGAGATGCACAAAGGTGCAATTGAAATCATTTGCCCTGTGAAAATCCACTATAAGATGATTGCTCGAAGGTGGGTCCATAGCAGCTCCTCTTGACCCCCCCCCCCAATCTTCTCCAGATTTCAATCTACCCCTCTTTGCAGCAGCTCCTTGAATTTTCAAGGATGAGTTTTCCATGGATCATATTGTGATGTCAATCTGTGGGGGAAACCTAAACTTCCGAGTCTAGATGTTGGAAATCAGTATCAAATTGGCTTGCTTTGCAGCTGCCTTGTGAAAGGACTTTATACATTCATTACAAATCTTTTCACATCAGAGATCAAGATCAGAGGTTTGCCAGAGCATTCATTCATGCAGGAATACTTCCACAGTTTTGACAATGAGATTTATCCTCTGATTCTTCCAAAGGCCTGCCACGGCATGCTCTTTGAAGAGGTACACCTAGCTATCTCTCTTCAGGACTGGATCACACCACCCTCGTCTGTGATCACTGGTGTTTTTTTTCTTTTTTTTTGGTGGGTACACTGCAATTTGCTATGTGCTACACTAGATTCACTGATGAGGTTTATTTACAATTTCCAAAACAGAATTTCACACATGTGTGATGAGATCTGTATTGTGATTTTCACACAGGTTGTGGAGTTTGTTTTTACAACCTTCAATGTGGTGCTCTTTGCTCTAGATGTTGCTTTGCTGCATGGGAGAAATCCTGCACACAGACAGGTACAGATAACAGCCAACCCACTCGTCATATGGAACTAGATAGATATGCACATTTGAAGTTTTTGCTTGCAATGCTCCATAGCACAGTAGTTTTTCTGGAGGGCCAGACTCTTTTGCAGCAAAAGAGGCAGCACTGATGATGACTTGGCCAGCAGTGAAAGAAGCTGTTGGGCTTAGGGTTTATTGATGATGTTGATGATGGGAGTTGGTGTTGATTTGGAAATTGTTCAGGTATTGCTGCATCCCAAGGGCCATCTGATCCAACCAGGTGATATCGGATTGATTATAGCATGGGATCTGCACACGGCATATGCCATTTCCAAATATAAAGACATGCAACTGCCACTGCAGGGAGATCAATGCAGATGGAAGAAGAGCAATGTGGATGAGGAAGCTGTGGAGCTGCAGATATTCTGCACAGCAGGTTCTTCAATTAGAACTGCTGCTGATAATAACAGACAATTGCAAGGAGAAGTAGTAGTAGTACATGGACAGTTGAATGCACCCATTTTTGCAGATAGTCCTGATGGTCATTACAAATTGGAATCGAAGCTCAGGTCAGCCATTTGCAAGCTCCAGTACGAAAACAACAGCAATCCAACAGAAAGTCTTGTTGGTGATTCGATCGAATCAGGCACATTTCCAAGCTGGGACGACAATGATGATCACATGAGTGTTGGCTCTCCTAGCAGCAGAAGTTCAGCAGCAGACAGATGCTATCCAAAAGGAGTCTCCTTAGAGGAAGCAACTGAGATACTACTCTCCTGGCCACCAATTCCTCATCATGGACAGCCTCATCCTGCAGTGCTGGAACGTAGAACAGACATTATACTCCAGAATCTAAAGCAACGCACAATTCAAGTGGTGGAGTTGAAGGTTCCTCATATTTTGGTCTGCATACAGGGCAACTGGCCATTGCACATTTACTATTTCTTGAGGGAGCTTCGAAAACCCGGGTTCCCGAATCCACCCATTGTCATTCTTTACCCGAACGAGCCAGATGCAAACCAGTGGGGCAAAGTGGGCATTTTTGTTGACACTTTCTTCCTCAAAGGCTCTGCTGTTTATGAGCTTGATCTCATGCGTGGAGGTGTTCTTCAAGCAGGTTTGTTGCTGCAACTCTGATCTTTGCACCAAAAAGAAAACACTCGCATGCCTGTTTATTTGTGTGGTTCACAAGTTTCCATTTTGACTACGTAGTCATGTAGGTCAATGTCATTGGAGAGAATTGAACCCCTTTCCCCCCATATCACTTTGACCACAGATCAACTCCTTAACCTTCAGACCATTGATTCAACAATAATGTCATCACATAAATATAAAGATACTCTCTTGTGCAGAAAAAGTGGTAATCCTTGCTGATCAAGGTCAGCCAGTGAACTTGGGTGGGGAGGAAGTGAAGAATGCAAGAAAAAAACCATCGTCAGCATATACAAGTGAAGTTGACAACATAGTGATAGCCGCAAACGTAGAGCGACTTGTGGGAGAGAAATCAGAGATGATGGTGGTGGAGATGCCACACACAATTGGCTTCCATTACCTTCGTCCTCAATTTGCAGTCCGTCGTAACCAGATTCTTAAGATGGATTACGAGCGTAATCATGATGCTTTGCTTTACTTTCAACCTCCATATATGGAAGGCAAAGCAGTTTCTCTAATGCTACTTGGCTTCTTGCTGTAAGTGCCAACAACCCATGACCCACTTTGTGTTGTTTTCCTCCCTCTCTACACTTTTTTAATATGGCAATCATCTTCCAGTTGTGAAATGAAGATTATGGGTATCTGCTGCCATACACAAGACATGGTTTTTTGTGAAAGGAAAACAATGTGCAAGGATTTTTCCATATCAAAAAAAATCTTCCAAGAAAACTCACAACTTAGTCAACAATTCTGCAAACTGATTCAAAGAGTTCATGGGGAGAGCAAAAAAAGCTGGAATGGCAAAACAGAGCACAAGAAAACTTAGCCTGGGAACAAGTCTCCAACTGATTCTACTTCTGTGGTGAACAATTATGGCAGACGAACTACTTTCTATAACCGGAATACATTATCCATTGTGGAGCAGCTGCTGGAAGGAGGCTATGTAAAGCAAGAAGGTGGACTGAGCTCTGAACGGTTACGTATCTTTGATCAGATACCAGTACCTGATCAATACCATAATCGGGAGTACAGCCATCTCTTCATTGGTCTTCTGCATGAAAGAGGGATTCTGGCATTGGGTTTATACCGTGCTTGTGGTACACTTGGGTCTCCTTGCTCATATGTGTTCACAAATCCTCCCAAAAACACCATTGTAAATGCTGCTGATGGAGTGTATGTGCTAGTTTAGAAAAACAAATTACCCAACACCCCATTTTCCCTCCAACAACCATCAAAATTCAATTTTTCCCAAAGAATATTGAGTCAACTCTGTAATATCAAATCCATCAGCAAAATTTACCAGATGGCTAATTTATACACTGAAGAGGCTCTCTCATTTTTCCCATCTGAAAGTTCAAGGCGTTTCTAGAAACAGGAGCCAAAAGACCTTTGTCACCCCCATTGGATTTTATTTTTTTCCCATTAATTACATGTTGATGATCAACCCAACCATTGAATTGCAATGTTTACAATCGTTCTTGGATCATGACCATTTCACAACAAGCTTAAGAAGTAAGTAGGAATCATGATCAGTTTTTTTTTTTTTTTTGGGGAAAATTTTGCATCCCAGCAACAAAAAAAAAAAGGGTTGCAAATGGTTATAAGGATTTTATTTGGAAAAAATGGGCCCATGTCACCACTGCCATATCTAGACAAAAGGTCTAAGCATGTCACCAACATGTTGCAGGAACCCTAAACTTTTCTCCTTTCCTCTCTTACCTGGAGCCAAATTTGGCTAAGCCCTCTTTTGGCTGGTCACCAACCCACCTACCTCAGGAATTTGGGAAAAAAGAACACTGATCATGATGAACGATGTGTGATTAATTCTACAAGTGATCAACAAAACCAAGATTAAAAATTAGCAAATGGAGTACACACATTTCAAAGTTGTAACTCCAAATGCAGAAGGTGCATATCAGGAAATAGTATACCAATTGATCATTTGGGAATCTTGCAAATTGTTGACACAGAGTAAGCATTAGATCCTCTCCACAGCTACCTTCCTGCAACATCCTGAGAATCTTGATCCATAGTATAGGCCAAAGACAAACCCAACAATTTCCTGACCAATATCAAAGTTTTGTGCACAGTTAATTTGGCACCCATTCCAACAACAATGTGAGACACAGCATCCATTCAGCATGATGACAAATCTTCAATGGAAAAGGTGCCATGTACCTGCACATGGAATTTTTTACTCCTATAGTCACACAGCAATGCCATACATGCTGCTGTGCCCATAAGGATGATCTCATTTCTGCCTCAGCAACTCTTGAGTGTGTCATACATACCTACTCAGTCCTCAAGCCTCAAATGTGGACAAAAAACAAGTAACCAAATTAAGCAGGAGCAGCAACAGCTGAATAAGAGTCTCCTCAATTCACAGTTCATGCACAACTGTATCCTGAAGCACACTGGCACCCATTCAAATGAATACAACCAATAACAAGTCAAGAAGAAAGAGAGAAAGAGAGACAGACAGATGAAATATTTCACACAAATTGGGGAGACAACCCAAAAAACAAGAAATAGATTGTATAGAACAGCTTTCAATACCAAAAGAGTATACAGTTTAAAGCAAAGTTTTATCACACATACACACAGCAAGACCCCAATACCACTTTCTCTCAATCAAATTCAAAACTCCCAAGCCCTCTGTAAAAGTTTGTGGAAAAGAACAACCTCCACCCTGCTGAATAACAACCCCCTGTCAAATTAGCTAGTAAATTGCACCAACTGGATCAAGAAACCCAATATCTCTACAAATGGTCTGGTTGATTGAGATTAGAACATGTTGGCAAAGCCCAAATGTGAAATGCATATTACTGCCCATGACTGCTGCTCCTGTGCAAGCAACAAGAACGCCTCTCCCTTGTGCCCACAAAGAAAGAACGAAAAATTCCAGAATCAGTGGGATGTGGATTTGTGGTAGCTGCACATCCTGCCAACTTTCTTGTTCCTTTTACAAAAGGAATAGGTAGACAGTTCTGGTGCATTCCAGTTTGAAGCCCATGTCAAAGTCTTAACAGATATTGTCAGGCTAATATTACAGCATTTCTGTAAAATACAATCAATCCTTCCATTTTCAGCTGATGGTCTCCAAGCGAATGTTCACGATTTCAGGACTCTCCTAAGAAGTGAGCTCTCCTCATGACCACCATGAGGAAAGCTCCTGTAAATTTTCTGTATCGAGCCCTCACTGAGCATAAAAAGATTTATCTCCCCTCACCCCCCTTGCTTGCAAAAGATGTTAGTCACGGCAATAAGTGATCATTAGTGAACACAGTCTCTCAGTCTATCCTTCGTATGCTTCCACTATTGGTTGCATTCTTGATAGCTTTCTTGAGTTCTTCGCTGACAGCTCGGTCTGAGGGTGCTCCTGGTTTTGTCCTGGTTTCAGCAGAGGAGGCTAAATTGCTGGTGAATTCATTACCTTGCATAGTTAAGGGCTTCAATTCGACTCGTGGACCCAAATCTGGAATTTCCTTCTTGCCATCACTCTCTTTACGAAGAACAACACCACTGCCACTGCTTGTCTCTTTTGATTCACTGCTGGGCAGTAGGTGGTTGTTGCTTCCATTGACTTTCACATTAAGCTCATCAAATAATTGGGAGCGCAGCATATTCTCTTCGTGCATCAAAAGCTCTGCAGGCTTCATAGGCAGTCGTTTGATACCATGTGCAATCTCAACCCGCATATCATCCATGGTCCTCTTCAGTACTTGGTTTTCAGAATGAAGAATATGTAGCTGATTCCGCAGAGAGCAACACATTGCTGCAATGCGCCCTAATTGGCGACTCTCTTCTGTAGATCCCCCCTCCATGAACCCATACTTAGAAGACGAGGAACCACCCTCAAGTGCATACCAACTTGGCTTTGCTAGCAAGCTTCTGAAGGGATCCACACTCTCAATACTGATTTTATCCATTACAAGCACTGGCAATTTCCTGAAAGAAAAGGAGCCAGAGTCAGATTCTTGGTTTCCAAAGCTGTGGAAGATATCAGTCGGGATTCTCACACCCCATCTTACACGTCCCACCACATGTCTGCCAAAAGGAATCACACTATGCACACCCAGGCTCCAGCTCTTTGTGTTATCCCCTAGCCAAGACATCCTTCGCCATCCTCGATCATCGTCGTTCTCCTCCCTTTGAGGCACTGTTAGGGCAAGCTCAGATTGAGAGTCATGATCTGCACCGGACACAATAACCAGATTGTCATCTGAAGATTCACTAACTCCATCACCACCCATGTGTTCCATAGCCTTAGAATGAGCATGTTCGGTGAGAATTGTGGGGTCCTGTGTCATCGTCCCAACCATATGCTTGGGGGAGTGATGATTACTTCTCTCCTTCACATGCAATCCTGAGCCAACACCTAACCCTAATGGACTCAATCCTCCTCCATCCATGGTCCCATTATTATCAACAACCAGTGCCGCAACTCCAGAGTTGTTGCTCCTGAATCCCTCTGGGAGATTACCTGATGGAATTTGCACTGTAGGTGTGGCCACCACTGCGGCAGAGTTTAGTCCTGAGGAGGAGGAGTTGAGAGAGCTGCTGCTGCTGCTGCAGGTATCCTTCCTGAAGCTGAAATCCCCAATCCTAGGTTTTACACGAAGAAGAAAGGCTGGGTTACCTCTGCTTGACAGGTTGAACTCCGCAGCCATAGCCAAAGCCGCACCACTGGGTGAACCCCATAACCCAAAACCTGTCTTCAACATCAAGGTGAAGGCACTGTGCTCATCATGAGGTCTGTAAGAAACTTTGCAGGAAGGACCAGCCTCCAGGTAGGAACCCACATGCAGAGCAAGCTCTTCTGCATTTCCCACAGATATCCCAGAGAAAAGTGGTAACCCTAATATGGTGATGGGCACCTTGGCTCGCATTAAGGGCTTCTGCCCATCACGTACCTTGAATGAAGCTTTCATTGCATACTCTCTCTCCTTCTCCTCCTCCTCTTCTTCCTTTTTGTTTCTTTCACTCCAAAAGAGGGAAAAAAAAAACCCCCAACTCCCAAAGAAACCACAAGAGACAGCAACAAGACCTTCCCACAAAGAAACAAACAAACAAACAAGAAAGAGAGCTTCTCTCCTCTCCTCTCCTCTCCTCACAAAGACAAAACAACCAAAGAATATCTGAACACCAACCCAACCACAAAAGCAGCAGAGAAAAGCCACTGCAACAACCCAAATCACTACAACAGTTCCATTATACACAAAAAATCTCCAAGAAAACCAAAGACACCAACCACACCCCACCAAGAAAAACAAGGAGGAGATGTGTCACAAGAGGAAACAAAGATGAAAAACACACACACACACACACACACACGAAAAGGCACAGCACTGAAAACAAAACATGAACTGCAAAGTGTTATCAGTTTCTAAGGAAATATTCCATTGGGAACCCATTGGGAACCTACTCACTCAGAGCTCTACATTTTGGGGACGTGGAAAGGAAAGGAACATCTAATGCTATTTCTAGTTGTTGGAGGGCAACATTTCTAGGGTTTTTTTTTTTTTTGGTAATTTCTTTTTGAAGAATTCATTCCATTGGGAACTCATTGGGAACTTAGTCATTGGGAGCTCTACATTTTGGAAAGGAAAGGAACATCTATCCCCTCTATTATGCTATTTCTAGTTGTTGAATGGCAATATTTCTAGGTTTTTTTTTACTGGTAATTGAAGTATTCATTCCATTGGGAACTCATTTGGGAACTCATAGAGAGCTCCATTTTTGAGAATGTGCAAAGGATTAAGCATAATCTATATATCCCTATGCCACTTTTTGAGTTGTTGAAATAGCAAAGTTTTCAAGGAGTAATTTAGCATTAAAATGCAAAATTTCAAGCTCTCACACTTTTGGTCCAATGTTTGTATTGAAGATCAAACCATGAACTGCAATTATGTAACAATTTTGGAATGGAGATCGAACCATGAACTCAAATTACAGAACAATTTTGGAGCAATGTTGTATTAGAGATCCAGCCATTAACTGAAAATTATGGAACAATTTTGGTGCAATGTTGTATTGGAGATCCAGCCATGAACTGATATTATGTAAGAATTTTGGTCCTGCGTTGCATCATGTGATGTTGGATTGGAGATCTAATCCAACCATGAACTTTCTGGTTGAACTTTTCCACCAAACCTTAATCCCACTAAATGAATGCAGTAGGTATCTTGCAACTACCATATGGAGGTACTTCCATTTTTCACTATCTATAACTGAAAACATATAACAACAATCCTCAGGATTCAACACACCCATGTGATCTACATATTCATCATCACCTCATGGTCTATGGATGTTTATACCTGATTCAATGATACTTTGCAATGGGTATTTTGCATCATATGCTTCATGATGAGTTAATATCTACACCTCACTTGAGCCCCTTATATTTCAGAATGCCTCCATTCCTGAAGCATTACCCCTAAACACAGACCATCACCTTCAATCATGGAGAACAAACCTTCCTATGTCAAATCATCCAAGATTGAACAAGACAAAAGGAAACAAAATTCAGGAGAGAAGAGGTGTAACCTACTGACAGCTCTATATCTAAATTAACTATACCATGTTAATTAGTCTATTTGTGGAACACAATGGGATAACAAGTAATTGTGTAGGAGATACAAGGAAGGCCCTGAAACAACAAAGACGCCAATAAAGATCAATGCAAGAATAGAGACTATCATTTATTGCAAGGGCACATGTAAAATCACAGATTATAAACAAAGAATTTGGTGACTGCCATAAGAAGAAAGTTACCAGAAACCTGTTTTCAGAGAACTTCCAATATACTGCTGACCAGATTTTAGGCACTGTTAGCATCCAGAGTATTTGCTAAGAGAATTTCGCCCATGTGAGACCCATGCAAAATTCCTCCAATTGCCTTCTTACTCAACAAGAGCGTGTTGCCTTGAACATTGAAAAAACTCTTCCTGCACTGGGATTACAATAATAATACCAACGCACTTACAGGTTGCACTCAAAGCTCCAGCTAGGCCAATAATTCTCTCAAACTCAAACCAAGAATCTAGAATTGAGGGATGAGAAGAATTACTACTCAAGAGCCTCTACAGAAAACCAACTATGAATTATTTCCAGACAACTGTATTAATGTACCAAACAAAACCGTTTTTCAATGTGCAATGACACATCAGGAAACCTTCAGACATTGGATTGGCTTTGTAAATTCTTGCGACATGAGCAAAACAGAAGGGCTAAAAGAGCACTAGAAAAACAGAAGATGCGTACACTTTGTCCCCTTTGAGAAGATGTGATCAGCAAATTTCAGATCAAACTTTTCATCTCAACACGAAAAATCACAACAAAGGTTATCATTGTGGCCTGAAACAAACAAGCCTCTTCTGGATTGTTGCAGAAGGTCAGAGACCAAATCCTCACTCCAAGGTTCTTTGCTCCACACAGTATTTTAGTAGTGTTGAAGCAATGTTCTCTTTCTACAGTGAGAACTGACTAGGAACTAAGGCTTGATTGACAGCACTAACCAGAGGTGGCAATAAAACCCTTTGCCTGATGCAAAATTGCGTCACCATCAATCTCATACGTTAAGCAAGAAAGAGAAGCACAACAGCGGACAGCTTCCAGAGTTGTTCCATCCGACAGCATCTGCACGTGGTGCAGCGCCTACTTGGATCTCTGCCTCATTTTCCTGCGCTTCCGCTTCAACCGCCTCATGCGTTTTTTCTTCCACTGCACGGTACGCGGAAACAAATCACAACGATGATTATTGGGCAAAGGACATTCACACTGCAGCATCTAATTGGACGTGACCCCGTCGAAAACAGCAAACCCGAAAGAATCCCGCATAGCAACGAGAGGCTCAGGACTTTTACGACATGCTACATAGTTCACAACACCTTTGCAAAACAACTCTTGCCGCAAGTTGTATCTTTATCATGCACTTTTCTACAAAAGAAACCAATCACGAACCCCGAAAAACGTACATGCAAGAAGAGGACCAAATCATCCCTAAGCTGAAAACGCAACTCAGATGCAAAAAAAGAAGACACTGTAACAGAGTGATAAGAGAAACCGCAAATCAATCCTATCAAACCAAACGCACCAAGCGCATACCTCGAAGACACGAGGACCGCGTGGGACACGATCTCAGAGTTTCCAAAGAGAACCACTCAGAAGCAAAGAAACAGACAGAAAGCAGCAAATAGTTAAGAGCAACGGCAGCCATACCTTGGCCCTCATAGTGAACGAACGCGTAGGTTTTTCTCAAGAGCGTGCCGATGGAGAGCGAAATTTAGGACTACGTCGAGAAGCGATTACTGCAACAGAAAAGAAAACTAAACTGCGTGCGCGCGTGCTTATGAAACCCTCGTCCTTCATCTTCTTCTTCACGACAGAGCCGCCATCTCCAAACCCTAACCCTAACTCTCAATCTGGAAATAAACGGCTGCGATCGATTTCTTCACCGACATGAACAGTAAAACTCACGATCAACGTCTTTTCATCCACGAGGAAATCATTGCACTCATGTAATCTGAACTTCATCAAAGCTACTCACGAGGAAATGGAATTTCATTCGCTGAGCAGTCTGGAGTTCTATATATTAGAACCTATTATAAACATTTGGTGATTTTATTTTTTTTAATTTGAAGTTTTGGCAAATTCAAAGTCATTTTTGCATAAGAAAATGTTTGTTGATGTTGTCAACCCATTTTATTTTTTTGCCAAATGGTGAAAATTAACCACAATAAATTAAAAAATGGTTCCCTAAAATTGTTAGCTAAAAGAACAAATTATGTAACCTAAAGTCATTCCACCTAAATAAATCTCAGTGTATATTATTATTGGAATAAATTTCCACAAAAATTATATATAATGATTTTTCTACAAATTTCTAAATATTTGGAAATACATGGGAAAGAATTAGCCTTTAAACACATGGACTTCAAAAAGTTCAGATTTTCTTGATTCATTGAAAATAAAATATATATTCAACCCAAAAAAATTCAAAAAAAACTCAAAATATATAATTCAAAATGATTTTTCCTAATTTTTCTAAATAAATATATCCTTACAAGAGCATGGTGGCTAGCAATTGGAAGAAAACACATTTTTGTGATGATTTTTAACATTGAAACACCATATTAATAATTTTTAAAAAATGAAATGATTATTTTCATAGATTGTATTTATTAATATCTAATAATTAAAATCTTTGAAGGTTTCCACACATTGAATTTTTTTATAGAAAACACATAAATAGGTAACATATTTTCATAATTAAAATACATTTACAATTTGAATAGCTTAAAACCTTGATATTAGACTAAAATATATTTTTTAAATCATTTATATTTTTTACCAAAGGAGAATGACATGGAATATGCCCCTTCAGTGTAATATTCATGTTTATAACATAGGATATTCCAAAAAACATTTCCCATGTATGAGAACATGATCAAATGTCAAATTATGTGATTCTTTTGTCCTATGTTCAATATGTCATAAAGTTGGAATAAATTTAATTGAACATAATCAACAATTGAAATTTTTCCATGAAACAAGTTCATAAAACCAATTGAAATTTAATTGAATAATTGAAATAGACATGTTTGTAATGAAAACCATCAACAAAATTAATATTCAAACCATTTTTTCAACATGGTTCATTTCAAAATATAAGTACATCATTTCCATTTCAATATTTTCCATGAACCTTTATGATCAAATAACATTGTACATTCATAAATTATAAATATAAATATATATTATAATAGCTACTAGCAACCTAATACAATGCACATAAAATAAAAGAAATAAGGTTAACTAGCATGGTATTGAAATTATTTTTCTAAAAAACGTTAAAACTTATAAAAACATTCGTGGGATTACATTTAATATATAGGATTGCATGTTAGTTGTGTTAACATTTGTTACTACAAAAACAACAACAAAAAGATATACATGTACCATTGTTTCACCCCCCAAAAAAGAAATTTAAAAAAAAGAATCAATGAAAAAATTTCTACCTTGTTGTTAATGTGAAAATGTTGGTCCAAAATGTCATCATTAATAGACATTAATGTGGTAAAATAATGTAAAAACCGTGTAAAAAACATGGATGGTCAAATTCATAAAACATATCCCTTGTAAAAACTGATAAATTTTCACATCAAAACCTTGTATTTATGATAACCTTATTAAGGTCCTCCCAATTTCCCTTTAGGTTGAATTAGAAAATTAGAAAATTACATCTAGTTTGTAAATGGAATAGTTAAAGAAAACCTTGGGGATTTAAGAATTTATGTACATGAATCGGTGAATTGAATTTTCATGATTCCCTACCCCCAAATCCAAATATTTCAATACACAAAATTGTTAACATCTTTTAAAACATGTTGAAAAAAGGGTACATTAATCATTCCAAAATATTGTTAGATTTGGCTGTAATAATTGACACCCAACACAAAAAATTACATAAATTGTGTTGCTTGCACATCCTTTTTTGTTAATGGTGTTAGATTTACAAGAATGTCATGATAACTACAAGATAATGTAGCATACAACAATTAAACATGTAAAAGTAATAATATTTTTGAAATTTCCATCATTTAAATTTTAACGTCTATGACACCTCACATTGTTAACATAACCAAAATTGAAGGATTAAAACAAATAATGGTGAATACTTGTGAATAATTAGCAAATAATGGTAAGTTCATGTTTAATCAAAACTTAACATGGAAAAGATGAAATTGTTTTGCAAATTATTGCGCGTTAATGAATCAAACATTAAGTATTGTCATAATATCAAATTATAAATTAGGGTTATTATGTATTGGCACACAACATTGGGTTTGAAGAATTTACCATTACTATAAATAATTGACAAACTTAGAGGGGTAAAAATATAATCAAAGGAGTCACCCAAATGAATGGACATTATTTAAAACTATATTTTTGTATGTTTGAAAGATCACAAGTGAAACATAATAGTTTAGATTATCATAATTTTTTATGGGAATATTTTTCATTAATTGTAAAGTTTACATGCTCAATGTTTGACACAAATAATAAAAAATTGCATGTTCAAAGCACTCAAACCTTGAAAATGAAATTAATTTTTTTTCCAAATGTCATCTTTTTTTACCAAATGTGCACCATTCCTTCTTTAAATTGGAGAGGATTTTAACATTAATGATTAGAAGTGATAAATGACTTGAATTGATGAATTATTTTTAAAAATTGATTTGAACACATTTGGTTCAAAAATGTTTTTGACCCTAAAAATTATGAATTTTGAAAGTGTGCCTTTAACAAAAATGTTTATGTTTACATGATAGAGGGCATGAATGCATAATATAATGATATAAAATCAATTTGTAGTCAAAATGTATTTATATCTAAAATACAATGTTGAAGGAAATACTTAAAAAACAAAATTTCAAGTTATAAATCAACACAACAAAATGACACATGTCATGTGCAATCCTTGGAAAAGGACTTTTACTTTGGCACCCATTGCTCTTCATCATGTTTTCATTTAAGGGTGTGTTAAGAAAGACGAAAAATTTATGCAAGGGCCATGCAAAAACATCACAATTGAAAATAAAATTATCATTACCCATTTTTTATTCCCAAATCATTGGAAGAAAAATCAAGATATGTGATTACTATTCATAATTATTTTTCAAACACCAACGACATTTTGTAATTAGATGTCCAATAGTTGCTTAAAACAGGTTGCATGTGACAAATAATTACAAGTGACATGAGCTCACAATGAAATAATCAAAATTAGGTTGAAATCTGTAGTCAATGTATACTTTTTCATCTAATGGGTGGACCATATATATTGTGTGTAACGTGGCAACATTTTGCAACTAGGTTGCAATTAATTTAGTGGTATTTAAAATACAACCACATGACATTCATTAATGGAAACACATGGCCATTATTGAAATGTTCAAACAATGATTTGTTTATGTATTTTGGATTTATCTAGGTTATTGAATTCAAATGTTGGGATTTTCAAACCTTGCACAACAATATAAGATCAACATTTTTTTAATTGTGTGGTTAATGAATGGCCACATGTTATTATAATCAAATAAAAGATAACATTACATGGCACATTTTTCATAAGACTATGAGAAAATCATGTCTGTTGCAACTTGTTCAATGCAACTAAAAATAATTGTAATTTAGTTACGAGTGAAAGCATGCTAAGGCATTACAATTCTAGATGTACTTGCAGTATTAAAAGTCCCTTACACCAATGTGATTTTGCTTTCAAATTAAATGGGTAATATGCTAAAACACATCTATGTTGAGTTTAACTTCATTTAGTACCATGTTGATTTGAATTTTCAATGAAATTTACATTGATTTACCTAAATGAATGCATAATTTGGAGCTCCAAACCAAATTCATTCTAAAAATTTCAAGTTATTAAGTTCTTTATTGCATTTATGCATCCTTTTTTAATGAATCCAAATACATTTTTTTGTACATGATTGTTTTGGATCGTGACTTAAGGCATGTCAAAATTTGGGATAATTCGGTGTACATGTCAAGACACATGAATTTCTTAAAACAATTAGTCTATTATGCTTTTGAATTGAAAATGTCACTTCAACCAATGGATTTAAAGTTTTTTGAAATCCAATAACATGATTCAAATCATAGTTATAAAAACATTTCATCTTCAAGCTTCTAATTGAAAATATTGATTTTTGGTGTACTCTTTTCAATGGACATTTTTTTTAATACTTGATTTTTGCTGAATTATCCCAAATTAATATGATGTTTCATAAGCATGTTTTAGGTTTTTTCATACATTAAGATGTCTTGGTTAGTGAAAAATATTAATTGTTTATAGTACTAATTCCATGTGATGTGGTAAGTTACATTCTGGAACATTCATTGATAAAAAAAAAATACAATCGAAATACAATGTGATTATATCCAAATTCAAAAAAAATTTAGAAATAAAAAGGTCTACTCATAACATTATGATTTTATCATTTAATTCACATTATGTTTTTATATCATTGTGGCATTGAGTATTTTGTTAGTGATGGTATGGAAAACTACCATTTGGGATAATACTTTGCCTCCCCCAATCATGTTTTCACCCTTACATCCAACATTTTTTAGTTGCATTACACAAGTTGCAAGAAACATGGTTTTCTCATAATGCAATTGAAGAATTAAATTTTGTAAAAACCATGAATATGTTTAGGCCATCCAAATCTTTCATTTTCACTTTGCAAATATGGCACCTCACAAAAGGATCTAATTTTCTAGATCATGTGACCATTGAATGTTAATGTTTTTTTGGTGATCAACTAATGGCATGACATTATGTGGCACATTATATTAAATTAATCAATAATTATTTTTAAATCAAGGGAATATGTATGGGTTGTCCATTTTTTGTGTTTTCAATCTTCACATGTGGTTTGATATTAGATGATCTAAAACTTGAATAAAAATGCTATGCCATGGAAAAAGTTGAAAAAGTTTCAAAAGTCGATTATGTCAGACCAAAATTTCTTGAACAACATTAAGTAATGGAATGGAAAGAAGTGCAAAAAGAAAAAAAAACACGTAATAATGCAATTGCAAACAATGTGCAAAACTTGTTGGAGATGAAAACACAATCATCATTTTAACATGGGGTTAATTTTACGGCATGTGTACACAACATGCAATGAGGTGTAGGCAACATGCAATGATGTTGGTAACACAAAAGTGAAGATGGGTCTCATTGTTGCTATGTGTAGACATTTTAGTTGCAAATGGTAGGATAACTTTAGGTTAGTAAGACTTTTGTAATGGCTTGCTTTTTAGGGTATAAATTAGGGTTTTGGTAACTAGTTGTTAGTCCTTCTAACATCTCTTTTGCCTAATTCTAGGTTTGTGTACATATCATAAGAGAAAATTCCTACCATATGGGATGGATGGACACACCTTAATTATAATGCATGATAAATAATAAGGTGGCACCTTACACCTAGAAGAGGCCTCTTTTAAGTGTTAAGGTCCCCATTTTGCTCAGTAGACTTCATTATTTTAAGGGTTATATATTTACCCAAGTTCTATAAAGTTATACACAAAGTTCTATAAAGGAAAGTAGATTTGGATTTGGGTTTCCTCCAAAAACCCACTTGGGTTCATTCATCATAGATGATGATTGATGGCCCATCTATTTAATCATGGTGAACAACATTCATTCATTCATTCATTCATTCATCATTCCATGAAAGAAGCAAAAAAGCACCAAAACGGAGCCTTTTGCTACTAATAAACTCATTACCTACAAGAAGTGAATCTACCTTGGAGGAATACAAACCAAATAAATAAATAAATTAATAAGTAATAAATTAATAATACATAGGTAATCAAATCACTACTAATTCACTACAAGTGCATATGAGTAGTAATTAAAGTTTTGGGGAGATGGGAAAAGAAGAGATGGCATGGGGTTTAGGGTTTTGGGATTAGGACCTAGGGTGTTAGGGTTTTAGCCCAACAAGAAAGAAGAAAACAAAGTTCAAACGTTCTTAAATTGCTTTAGGATACCGTTTAGAAATAGGCCGGTTTTTTTTTTTTTTTTTTTTTTTTTTTTTTTTTTTTTTTGTTTTTTGGGGGGGGGGGGGGGTGGGGTGGGGCGGAAATAAAGGCATTTTGCACAGACAGAGAGTGCAGCAGTAGCAGCAGCAG
>Ga0116227_10006785_pt1 | contig 22910 bp, 22 predicted proteins | sample S1TSphgellanicum_FD_89693 | JGI IMG/M metagenome (GOLD analysis project Ga0116227, IMG submission 89693) | Host-associated microbial communities from peat moss isolated from Minnesota, USA - S1T2_Fb - Sphagnum magellanicum MG | ecosystem: Host-associated > Plants > Peat moss > Unclassified...
CATGAACCGTCATCGCACCGGGAGCATCGCATGAACATCACCGCCATCACCAAGCCCCAGGGGCTTTCCATTGCCGTCAAGGCAGCGATCACCGACCTGTGGCGCGCGGCCTTTGTCTCGCCGCGCCAGCGCGAACGGCACGAAGCGGCGCCCGCGCCGCAGGAGCCGGCGCCTGCGGCCCTGCCCGACGGGCCCGCTCTGGCCGCTGTTGCCATCAGGATGCTGGACGCCGCGATTGCGCCGGGGCAGCGCTGCGAGCGCGATGCGCGCCTGCTGCTGGCGCTGCGGCATTGCCGCGAGCGGCACCGTGCCCGCCTGGCCGCCACGGCGACAAGAGAAACAGATCGCTGCTAGGGTGATTCTGTGCGTCAGCAGACAGACGCAGGCGCGGCCCGCCTCTACCCTTCACTCCTGCCAGCGCGTCGTCGGGCAGGGCCTCCGGCGGTGTGCCGGCAACGGACGGCAGTCCTACTCTTCCCAAAGGTGATTCCATGAAGACGATACTCAGACTTGCGCTTGGCGCAACGACCGCAGCCACGCTGATCGGCCTGGCCGGATGCGCCGACATGTCGGCGAACCAAAGAGGCACCGCCATCGGAGCCGGTGCCGGTGCCGTCGGTGGCGCGATCCTCACCGGCGGCAGCCCGCTCGGGACCCTGGGCGGCGCAGCCGTCGGCGGTGTCATCGGCAACGAAGTCACCAAGTCCAAATGAAGCGCGGCGCGCGCCGGGGCCAGGAAGCCGCATGAACCTGTTCTCGCTGGAACACAGCCAGTCGGCCTACCGCGCCGACTTCGTGCTTTATGGCACGGCCGTGGTGGTGCTGGCGGCCTTTGTCCTGGCGGCGGGTCCGGGCCTGCACCGGCTGGAGGCCCTGGCGATGGTGCTGGCGGGCCTCGCGGGCTGGACCGCCATCGAGTACGCCCTGCACCGCTTCGTGCTGCATGGCGTGCAGCCGTTTCGCCGCTGGCACGCGGCACATCATGAGCGGCCGGCGGCGTTGATCTGCGCGCCGACCATCCTGAGCGCGACGCTCATCCTCACGCTGGTGTTCCTTCCCGCCCTGGCATTGAGCAGCCTCTGGCTCGCCTGCGCGCTGACGCTGGGCGTGCTGGGCGGCTACCTGGCCTATGCCCTCACGCACCATGCCACCCACCATGGCCGCGCCAGCAGCCCGTGGCTGAAGCGGCGCAAGCACTGGCATGCGCTGCACCATCGCCACGCCGGCCAGCCGGGCTGCTACGGCGTGACCAGCTCCTTCTGGGACCATGTGTTCGGCAGCGCCCCCGGCGCCCGCCCAAGGCCGGTGCGTTGAACTGAGCCGCATGGAGCCGCTGGCGGCCGCCGCCGCCCTGCGCGACGGCTCCTCACACGAAGCTCAGGCCAGCTGCCTGTCGTAGGTCCGCTGGTCCGCGGCGTAGCAGCTGCATGCCGCCGCCTCGAGTCCCGGCCGGTCCACCACCGACAGTTTGCCCCGGTGGTACTTGATCAAGCCGCTACTTTGCAGCGCGCCCGCGGCCATGGTGATGCCGACGCGCCTGACGCCGAGCATATAGGCCAGGAACTCATGGGTCACGTGAAAGTGGTCCGCGTGGGCGCGGTCCTGGCTCATGAGCAGCCAGCGTGCCAGGCGCGGCCTGATCAGGTGAAAGCGCAGGCAGGCGGCGGACGTGGCCAGTTGCGCCATCCGCACATACAGGTAGCTGTTGAGCCCGCGCCGCAGGGCCGTGCTGCTGGCCAGTTCGCCGCGAAAGGCGCGCGTGCCGATGCGCCAGGCCGAGCCCGGACCCTGTACCACCGCATGCAGGGGCGACCGCACCACTCCCAGCGCCAGTTGCGCCCCGAGCATGCCTTCGCGGCCGATCATGCCTACCTCCAGGCCCGGGTTGCCGTCCAGCAGCGTGATCAGCGAGATGAAGCCGTCGACGGGAAAATACACGTGGCGCGTCGGCTGGCCGGGCTCGCACAGCACTTGCGACAGGGTCAGCTGCACCGGCTCGCAGATGGCGAGCAGGCGAGTCCTGGCCCTGCCGGGGAGCCGTTCAATCAGATGGTTCTCGGTCAGTGTCACGCGTGTTCTCCTGCAGGGTGTTCGCAATCTAGGTGGCCAGCTTGCGGGGCAACAGCCGGTCGTACTCTTTCTTGACCACGGCGTAGCACTCGCAGGTCCGCTTCTCCAGGCCTGCCCGGTCCAGCACCGTGATGTGGCCGCGCTTGTAGCGGATCAGTCCGCTGCGCTGCAGCTTGAGCGCGCCCTCGGTCACGCCCTCGCGGCGCACGCCGAGCATGTTGGCGATCAATTCCTGCGTCATTACCAGCTCGCCGCCCTCCAGGCGGTCCAGGCTCAGCAGCAGCCAGCGGCACAGCTGCTGGTCCAGGGAATGGTGCCGGTTGCACACGGCCGTCTGCGCCATCTGGGTGATCAGTGCCTGGGTGTAGCGCAGCAGCAGATGCAGCACCGGCCCGGCGCGGTCGAATTCTTCCTTGACCTTGTCCGCGCCGATCCGGAAGCCCTGGCCGCCGCTTTGCACCACGGCCCGGCTCGGGGTGGACCCGCCACCCATGAACAGCGAGATGCCCACCAGCCCCTCGTTGCCGACGACCGCGATCTCGGCCGACGCGCCGTCTTCCAGCACGTACAGCAGCGAGACGATGGCGGTGGTGGGGAAATACACGTAGCCCAGCGTCTGGCCCGGCTCGTACAGCACCTGGCCCAGCGGCATGTCCACATGCTGGAGCTTGGGTTGCCAGTGCTGCCACGGCTCGTCGGGCAGCGCCGCGAGCAGCTGGTTCTTCTTGGGATCGGCGGTGGGGATTGAAGGCGTGGCCATCTGGGTACTCCATGAGGCGGCCGCAGCAAGGCGGCCTGGGGCGGCTCTGGAGCAGGTCGTTATACCCAGCATGGGCCAAGGGCGCGGCCTTGTCTGTTCGCTAGCGTACGAACACCGGGGCCGCCGCTATTCCAGCGTCGCGCCCGAGGCGCGCACGATGCCGCGCCACTTCTGGTGATCGGTCCCGACCAGATCGGAGAACTGCGCCGCCGTCATCGCCTGGGGCTCCGCCCCCTGGGCGTGGATGGCCTCGACCACCTCGGGCCGTGCCAGCAGCTGGTTGACCGCTTCATGCACCGTCGCGACCACGGCCGCCGGCCTGCCGGCCGGCACGAACAGGCCGTACCAGGTGCTCACATCGAAGTCCTTGTAGCCCAGCTCGGCCACCGTGGGCACCTCGGGCAGCGCGCTGCTGCGGCGCGCCGAAGTCACCGCCAGCGCGCGCAGCTTGCCCGACCGGATCTGGCCCATGGCCGAAGGCAGCGACGAGACCATCAGGTCCACGTTGCCCGCGAGCACGTCCATCATGGCCGGGTTGGAGACCTTGTAGGGCACGTGCGCCACGGCCACCAGGTCCCGCGTCGGGTCGTAGGGCAGCTTCTTGTACAGGTGCTCGTTGGCCGCGTGCGTGGTGTTGGTGGTGATCAGCACCGTGTAACCGTCGGGCGCGGCCTTGGCGACCTGGGATGAGGCGATGAAGCCGCTGGCGCCCGCCTTGTTGTCGATCACGACGGACTGCTCGGTCTCCGCCGATATCGCCTGTCCGAGCGCCCGGGCGATCTGGTCCGTCGCGCTGCCGGCCGCGAACGGCACGACGAAGGTGATCCACCAGTGACTCGCTCATCAACTTCGAGGTCTGGGTTCCGCAAGGCAGCGCCTGGAACGGCAAGCTGGTGGCCACCGGCAACGGCGGCTAGAGCAATGCCCTGAGCTACGGCGACATGGCCTACGCCATGCGCCAGGGCTACGCCACCCTGGGGGGCGACACCGGCCACCAGACCCGCATCGATTTCTTCTGGGGCATCAGCCATCCGGAAAAGATCATCGACTGGGGCACGCGCTCCATCAACGCCATCACCGCGCCGGGCAAGAAGATCATCGCCGAGCTGCAGGCCAAGGAGGCCTCGCGCGCCTACTACTACGGCTGCTCCACCGGCGGTCATCAGGGCTATGCCGAAGTGCAGCGGTATCCGCAGGACTTCGACGGCGTGATTGCCGGCGCACCCGGCAACAGCCGCGTGGCGCTGAACGCCGAGTTCCTCTGGCGCTACCAGTCCAACCGGCCCACCGGCTCGACCACGCTGGTGCTCACCACGGCCAAGGCGCAGCTGCTGACCAGCTCCGCCATCGCGGCCTGCGACGCGCTGGATGGCGTGACCGACGGCGTGATCGACGACCCGCGCGCCTGCACCAGCGCCGTGTTCAACATCGACGCGCTGCAGTGCACCGGCGCCGACGCGCCCAACTGCCTCACGGCGCCCCAGGTGGCCGCCGCCAAGAAGATCTACCAAGGGCCGAAGAACCCCGCCACCAACGCGCTGATCTACCCCGGCCCGGTGGTCGGCACCGAATCCGGCTGGTCCAGCTACTGGGGTACCACCGAGCCCACGCGGGCGGATTTCTGGCGCCTGTGGGTCTATGAAAACCCGGCCTGGGACCACTGGACCTTCGACTACAACCGCGACATGGCGTTCTCCGTCGCCAAGGTCGGCGGCATGGTGGACCAGACCAACCCCGACATCGCGGCCTTCAAGGCGCGCGGCGGCAAGCTCATCACCTACCAGGGCTGGGCCGACCCGGTGGTCAGCATCCTCGACACGATCGCCTACTACGACAAGGTCAAGACGCTGCAGGGCTCGCAGGCCGAGACCGACAAATTCTTCCGCCTGTTCCTGGCTCCCGGCATGGGCCACTGCAGCGGTGGCTCGGGCCCCAACGTGTTTGGCAACGGCGGCTTGTCGGCCCCGGCGCCCACCCCGCAGAATGACCTGCTGATGGCGCCGGACCGCTGGGTGGACCAGGGCGTGGCCCCCGACAGCGTGACCGCCTCCCGCGTCAGCAGCGGCACGGTGACGCGGACGCGCCCGCTGTGCGCCTACCCCAAGAAGGCCGTCTACAAAGGCTCGGGCAGCACGGACGACGCGGCGAACTTTTCCTGCACCTGAAGGCCGCCGCCCTCGGGCGGCTTCTTTTGCGTCTGTCATGATGGATGCCTGAGTCTTTTTTCTGACAAAGCCCTCCATGACCGCGCCCCTCGGCCCCCGCTTTCAGCTGATCGAAGAAACCACCTGGGAGGCGCTGGCCCGCGAAGGCCGCCGGGCTCCGTTCGAGCGGCCGGTGCTGGTCAAGGGCGGGCTGCGCCACTGGCCGGCCGCGCAGTGGTCGTTCGAGAGCCTGGCGCAGTTGCAGAACGCGCACGGCAGGCCCGTGACCACCAAGTTCACCGATGGCCTGGTCGAGCAGGGCGTCACCCAGGGCCGCCCCTTCCTGCCCGTGGAGCCCTATCTGCATGAGCTGACGCAGGCCGAACAGGTGCCCGAGGCGGACACCGGCCTGCTGCCGCTGGCCCGCCGCCGCCAGCTGGCGCCGGGCGAGAGCTTCCACCTGGACTGGGCCTACATGCAGTCGTTCCAGGCCAACCGGCTGTACCTGGCGCAGTGGGACATCCTCAAGCAGTTCCCGCAGCTGCGCCGCGACTTCACCCTGGGCGACCTCTGGCCCGGCCGGCGCTGGACCTGGGAGTTCGTCTTCATCGGCCCGGCGCGCACCGTCACCGGCCTGCACAACGACTTTCCGCACAACTGGTTCTGCCAGCTGCGCGGCGTCAAGGAATTCATCCTGTTCCCACCCGACCAGAGCCCTTGCATGTGCCCCGCGCAGAAGTACGATTGGGGCGCCACACTGAGCGACATCAACATCTCGCGCCTGCCCGAGCAGCCGAGCGAGCGGGCGCGGTTCGAGCAGGCCAGCGGCCTCTATGCACGCGTGGAGGCCGGCGACGCGCTGTTCATCCCCAAGCGCACCTGGCATTCGGTGGTGGCGCTGCAACCCTCGATCAGCCTGGGCGTGTTCGGCCTCACGGCCGGCGAGGTGCTGACGGGCGGTGCCTGGGCGACCTGGCTGGACACCTTGCATCACTTGCATCTGTACCGGTGGGGGAATTGCACCTGCCATCGGGCGCTGCAGGTTCGGTAGGTGGTGGGGCGCTGGGCGGGTTCTGCTGAACAACCTGGTCGGGCTGAACCCGCATGACGCCATTCGCGATCAGACTACGATCCGGAATCTTCGTCACCTTCTGGAAGGTCGTTGGGTGCCGTGCGATCAATCCACGACGTGATCAGAACTTCCCCAGCACAGACCTGAAGCCCGCCTGGCTCGCAAACCGCTCTGGCGTCCAGCCCGAACCCAGGAGCAGCAGCCGCGTGTCAAGCCGTTCGGATGCGGCGGGTTCGTCGGAACTGGAATAGCTCAGCTGCTTGTCGTTCAGCTGCGCCACCAAGAGCGGATGGGCGCGTCCCAGTGATAACCACAGACGATAGGCTGCGGGAGATTGCCGGGGACCGCTCAGCAGGCACAGACCCGACTGCAGCGTCCATGAGTAAACCGCCGAGGCTAACCCGCGCCGCTGATAGGCGGAGCCGTATCTCGAATGCGGGCTGTGAAGGAATCTCAGCGCTCGGGTTTCGGGCTCAAAGGGTCTGTTGAACACAGTGCACCCGGCGAGCGCCTCGCCTCGCACATCCTCGACGTACACGGAAAACTCGCCGGAATGCTCGCGGGCATGGAACAGCATGCCGGGTACCGGAGATGGGAGGGTGGGGAGGCCATGCATGACATCCCCCGGCGTTCGCAAACGCCAGTACAGCTTCACCAATTCCGCATCAATGTCCCGGTGGGCAAGATTGACATCAATGCGCATCTCGCACCGCGCTTGCTATACAGGGACGCCGCGACGTGCCGGGCGCTGAGCTTTCATTGGTCCAGAATCCGCTCAGCAAATCGACGGGCATCGCCGCCGCACGCACGCGCGCACTCGTTTCCCAGTCCTGCTTTTGGACGCACAAACCCGCGAAGATGCCGTAACCCGTGCCTGCGCGAATCTCACCGTGTGCTTCAAGGCTTTCCCCCGCGCGTATCGACTTGCCGGCCAGGATGTTGCCACCTGCCTTGATCCCCCAGCCGGCTTCGAGATGGCCGCCGCAGTCTGTGTCGCCGCCGCATACCAGGCCCTGCTGGAGGCGCAGGGAGCCCTTGGTCTGCACGATGTGGCGAACGCTCAAGGTCTTCGCGCTGCAGTCACCATTGACAACAAGATCACCCATGACCGATGCCGCCCTGGCTACGGCCATGGAGCCGCAATACAGGTTGCCGAGCGCCTTCAGTTCATCCGCGCTGAAATGGCCACCGATCTGCGAGTGCCATTCGGCCGTGAGCAAGCCTGCACAGAGCACGTCATGAGCGCAGTTCAGGCCGCCCGAGACTTTGAGGTCACCGCCCGTGCGGACCTCCCCGCTCACATGCAGGGGCCCTCCGCACAGTACAGCTCCGCCGGTATGAAGCAACCCGTCAAGCACGATTGCTCCGCGAACCTCGACGGTTCCAGCAAACACTAACGAGTCGCACTCCAAGTGATCCAGCTGCAGTATCGCGTTCGTCGGCCCCAGCTTGTCGAGGAGCCAGCATGCGTCCTGCGTCCTGCCGGCGCTCACAAGGTCGTCGAGGACCTTTTGATAGTCGCTGCCGTCGCGGTGATGCCGCAGGTACCAGCGGAATCCGTCCGTACACGGGTTCTTGGACTTGATGAAGCTTTTCGTGAAATCCATGTCCAGATCGCATGCCCCGCTGCAAAGCGGCGCACTGTTGCCTGATGAATGAGGACATAAAAGTGAGCTGGCGCCGTAAAGGGCGACAGCAATCCAACGCCGCGAACCCTCGTTGGCCGCGCTGGATTCACTTGTGAATCACACCTCTTCGCTGCGAGCCACTACGAACGGGCCGCGAGTCGCTGGCCCGCCGGTCCAGAGGTGCGCAAAGAAATCGCTTGGACCGTCGGGCTCAGGAATGTGCCGGTGTTTGGTCTAGCCCACGGCGGCTTCCGACCGGCGAGACGCATTCGCCTTGCGCAAGCGCAAGGCTCGAATGTCGAGCATCTCGGTGACGGGAGAGCGTGGGAAGCATAGGGCGCGAAGTATAAGGATGTAGCTAGCCGGATGCACACAGTGGCGGTAATTCTGGCAAGGCTTGTCGGGTCTCTGTGGGGCGTAAATCGGGGCTGTATGTCAGGGAAAAAGTGTGGGCTCAGCGCCCATCCTTGCGTCACATCTCTCAGGTGAGACACGACCGGTTGAATCCGCCGCCGATAGCAGACATTGATGGATATGCGGACGAACCGTTCGCCGAAGTCGGACCTATCGATGAAGTGCTGTTTTTACCTTCGATCCCACTGTCATTCGGAGTGAGGCTAGGACCACTGCCACCGGGTACTCCCTGGCGCCGCCGCTGGCGAAGCTGCCGGTGGCGTTGCTGATGCCCGATTCGCCGACGCCGGCGGTCTTGTCCAGCAGGCCATTGACGGTGGCCGGCGTGCCCGCCGAGATGGCGAGGGTTGCGGCACGCAAGGCGCGTACGATGGCAGAGCTCTTCATGGCGCGGTTGGGGTGTGTGGAGCGGTTGGTAGGGGGATAGGACTTCGGCCCCAAGGCTATGCACCGCACCTGTCGCGACTTATCAGGGGGATTGACCGGCCCTTGGAGTGCTCTTAAAGCACCCGTCCTGAGCCGTGGCGCTGCCGCCAAAGGGCTCATGGCGCCGCGGCACTGCTGCTGCCGCCCTCCTCCCGCACCAGCCGCATCCCCACCAGCGGATACCGCGTCTGCGGCGTGTTCCAGTTGCGGAATGAGGAGCGCGCGTAGAACGCCCAGGTGTGCCAGGAGCCGCCGCGGCGCACCCGCACCTTGCCGGTGGCGGGGCCTTGCGGGTCGGCCACCGGGGAGTGGGCGTAGTAGTCCTCGCCGTACCAGTCGGCCACCCATTCCCAGGCGTTGCCGTGCATGTCGTACAGGCCCCAGGCGTTGGGCGCGAAGCGGCCCACCGGGGCGGTGAAGGCATAGCCGTCGTGCGCGGGCTGGGCGAAGGCTTGCCATTGTGGCCAGTTCCGCCAATGCACGGCGGCGTCGGCGTCGAAGGTGTTGGCCACGGCGGGCAGGCTGCGCGGGTCGTCGCCGCTGGCATAGCGGGTGCGGGTGCCGGCGCGGCAGGCGTACTCCCATTCGGCCTCGGTGGGCAGCCGGTAGATCACGCCCTCTTTCTCGCTGAGCCAGCGGGCCATCGCCACGGCGTCGTTCCAGCTGACGTTGACCACCGGGTCGTCGTCGGTCTGCGCGAAGCCGGGGTTGCGCCACGAGTAGCGGGGGTCGCGGCCCTCGAAGGCGTCGCCACTGGCCGACTGCTCGGCGTGGTAGGCCGGGTTGTAGCCGTAGCCGCCGGTGCCGTCAGCCTCCGATTCGGGCTGGTAGCCCGAGGTCTGCACGAAGCGGCGGAACTGCCCCACCGTCACCTCGTACTGCCCGAGATAGAAGTCGCGGGTGATGCGCACGCGGTGCACCGGCGCCTCGTCGCCCAGCTCCAGGAAGCGCTGGCGCTCGTAGGCCGGGTAGGCCCGGGCCAGGGCGTCGGGCGATTCCTCGCTGCCCATCAGGAACTCGCCGGCGGGCACGCGCACGAAGCGCATGCCCAGGCTGTTCTCCAGGGTGTGCGGCGGCGCGGTGGGCGGCAGCGCCGAGCAGGCGCTCGACAGGGCCAGCCAGGCGGCCAGCAGCAGGCTTGCAAGAGCTTGTGTCATGGCCGGACAGCATAACGCCCGGCGGCGCTGGCGCGCCGGCCCGGGCCGCTGCCGCGTCTACTGCGGCTCGATGCCGAGTTCGCGGATGCGCCGCGTGATGATGTCGAACTCGGCCCTGTAGCTGGCCTGGGCCTGCTCGGGCGTGGTCACCATCATCTCGAAGCCGCGGTCGACCAGCAGCGCCTTCACGTCGGGGCTGCTGGCGATGGCGCGGATCTCGGCCGAGAGCTTCTGCACCACCGGCGCGGGCGTGCGGGCGGGCACCAGCACCGCCATCCACACGCTGGCGTCGTACAGCGGGTCGGTGAAGCCCAGCTCGCGCAGCGTGGGCACACCCGGCAGCGCGCTGGAGCGCTCGCGGCCCATCATGGCCAGCGGCACGATCTTGCCGGCGGCCACCTGCTGCTTGGCGGTGGCCACGCTGGACAGGCCGATGCTGATGGTGTGGCCCATCAGGTCCTGCACCACCGGGCCTTCGCCGCGCTGCGGCACGTGCACCATCTGGGCCTTGAGGTCGCGGTTCAGCGTCTCGCCCGCGAGGTGGCCCAGGCCGCCGATACCCCAGGAGCCGTAGCTCAGCCTGGCGGCGGGCAGCGCGAGCTTGCGGAACTCCTCGAAGTTCTTCACGCCCAGCGAGGTGCTGGCCGAGACCAGCGCCGGGCTGCGCAGGATCTGCGCGACGAACGCGAAGTCCTTTTGCGGGTCGTAGGGCAGGGTCTTGAACAGCGCCACGTTGTTGACCAGCGGGTCGTTGATGGTGAACAGCAGGGTGTGGCCGTCGGCCTCGGCCTTGGCCACGTCGGCCACGCCGATGGCGCCGGCGGCGCCCGACTTGTTGTCCACCACCACCGGCTGGCCGAGCGATCGGGACAGGCGCTCGCCGATCAGGCGCGCCACGTAGTCGGTGGCGCCGCCGGCCGGGTAGGGCACGACCACGCGCAGCGGCTTCGTCGGGAAGTTTTGAGAAAAAGTGCCGCTGGTGCCCGCCAGTAAAGCGGTGGCAGCTATCAATTGAAGAGCGTGGGTTAGCAGGGTGCGGCGCATGGGGTGTCTCCTCGTGGGTGGGGTGTGAAGCGGGGCCGGGCATGCCGCGGCCCGTGTGGACGCTCAGGCGGTGATGGCGGCGCGCTCGGCCTGCAGGCGCGCGGCCAGCAGGCGGCGAAACTGCAGCAGCGCCGCGTCCATGGCCAGCGGCAGCATCGGCGCCTGCGGGTTGCGCAGGATGTTGCGGTGCTGCGCGGTGATCATGTCGCGGTCCTCGTTGAAGGCGGTGATCAGGCTGTCGTAGATCGACTGCGTCATGCCTTCGTCGCCCTGGCCCGCGCGGTGCGACTGCTGGAAGAAGTAGTGCGTGCTGGTCTCGGTCTCGGGCGTGAGGCTCTGGCAGCTGTGCAGCTGCACCGCGTGGCTCAGGTCGTCCGGGGCGTCGGCCACCGGGCGGCCGCCCGAGTGCATGAGCAGGGTGCCGGGCAGCAGGAACTCGTAGACGAACCAGCGGTCCAGGTGCGTGTCGAAGCGGCGAAAGCGCTGGTAGAACGGCGGTGCCGGCACGTCGGGCACGTGGCGCGAGACCTTGATGCCGATCTGCGGCCAGTCGGGGCGCGGGCCCGGTACCCGCTCGATGGTGGGCGCGGCCTGCGCGATGCGGGTGGAGCCGCCCAGGGTCTTCTCGTGCACGTAGCTCAAGTGCGAGAAGTCCAGCAGGTTGTCGCAGATCAGCAGGTAGGGCGTGTCGTAGTGCAGGTAGCCCGGCTTGTGGCGCCAGTCCGGGTGCTGGCACGAGAAGTTGTCGGGCAGCAGCGCGCGGTCGGCGCGCGCGGGCTCGCCCATCCATACGAAGACCCAGTTGTTGTGCAGCGCCACCGGGTAGCTGCGCACGCGCGCCCTGGCCGGCCCGATGGCGATGCCCGGCGCTTCCACGCAGGCGCCCTGGGCGTCGAACTTCAGGCCGTGGTAGCCGCAGCGCACGCAGTCACCCTCGCGCCGCCCGGCCGACAGCGGCGCCAGCCGGTGGCAGCAGCGGTCCTCGATCGCGGCCAGGCCGCCGCCGGCGGTGCGCAGCACCAGGATGGGCTCGCCCAGCACCGTGCGGCTGAACAGCTGCGGCGCGTCGGCCGGCGGTATGTCATGGTCCCACGCGATCACGTACCAGCAGTCGCGCAGCCATGGCGTTTCGGCGCTCATGGGGTGTCTCCTTGGTGGTTTGCCTCGTTGGCAATGTAGGAGCGCGCCGCGGCCGGTGCCGTCCCCCTCGAAGGGGACGCGTGGGGTTACTCCGCGCGGCGCGGGCGCACGCGCCCCCGGAAAAAAAGAAAAGCCGCCCCGGGGACGGGGCGGCTTGTGCCGGCTTCGCGCCGGTGCGGAATCAGTTCGTGCAGGTGTACGAGCTGGCCGACGTCAGGGGACCGGCCTTGTACCGGGGATACATCGGGTACGAGCACAGGGGCAGGGTGCGTGTGCCACCGAAGACCAGCGCGGTCTTGTCCGGCGCCCGGTTGTTCTCGACCCAGTCCGTGAGCATCGAGATCCGGTCGAAGGTGCTGGCCAGTGCACTGGCCGCAACGGCTTCCCCGTCGCCGTTGACGGTGTAGTTGTTGCCGCTCATGCCGTGGCCGGCGCCGGGGACCACGTAGAGCCGGGCGAACATGTCCACGGTGGGGGTCCCCATCCTGTCATGCACGGACTGGTAGTAGTCGAGCTGGGCCGCCGGGGATGCCAGCGTGTCGTTGGTGGCCATCATCGAGATCAGCTTGCCGCCGCGCTTGTAGAAGGCGCTGAGGTCCGGATTGGTGGCGTCCAGGTACTGCGAGATCTGCACGCGGCGCGCGTTCAGGGAGCCGCCCTCCACATAGTCCAGCGGATTCGCGTTCAGGTCCTGGAACAGGAACCCGGTCACGCCGAGAATTCCGAGCTGGGAGTGCACGGGCGACGCGCCGGTGGCGCCTTCCTGGCCCTGGAAGCGTTGCGACTCGATCAGCCCGCTGCCCCCCGGGTCGGTGCCTGGCAGCCACATGCCAAACGAGGTCACGCCATTGGCCAGAGGCGTGGCGAACCTGTAGCGGGTGTGGGTGAACTGCAGCGTCGAGATCTGGCCATCGGTCAGGCAGGCCGCGGCGCTGGTGTCGGCCGGATTCGGGTCCACGTTGCCCGGGCAGCGGATCGCTGCCCATGGCTTGCGGCCCGGCGTTCCCTGGTTGACGTCGAAGATCGCCCGGCAGGCCTGGTAGTTGTTGATGACGCCATCGACCAGACCGTCGAGCTTGTCGCACTGGCGCATCACTTCGGCCGAGATGGCCGAGCGCTTGGCCTGGGTGACCCAGTTGGCCAGGGGCTTCTCCTGGATGCGGATGAGTTCCGGGCCCAGCATCAGGCTGGAGAAGTTGACGATCGGCACGTTGGCGATCACGCCGTCGTAGTCGGCCGGGTAGCGCTGCACCACCGTCAGGCCTTCGCGCCCGCCTTGCGAGCCGCCGTACCAGTACGAGAACCGCGGCTTCTGCCCGTACATACGCTGGATCAGCACCCAGGCCGCGTCGTGCGTTTTCTTCATCTGCATGTACGCGAGGTTGCGCATCGCCTCGTCATTGAGCGCCCAGTCGGACCCGGTGGTGTGCCCGGAGTCGCTGCCCGAAACGGCCCAGCCGCGCGAGACGAACGACGGGTAGCCGTCCACGGTGCCTGTCAAGCCGGGGATGCTGCCATTCATGCCGCCGCCGCCTTGCTGGGCGGCGCGATAGCTCCACGAGGCGGGGAGCACGACGCGGAAGTTGATGGGCTTGGCCGTGGCGCTGGTATCCACCGGGGCCATGACGCCGTTGACGGTGCAGTACGACGGGTTGGGGCTGACGCCCACGGTCCAGGTGGGCGTGGCGAGGGTCACGCTGGCCACCGGCTCGCCGATCAGCGCCACATCGATGCTGGTCCCGAGTTTGCTGGCGTCGCAGTCCGCCGCAGTGATCTGCTTGTTGGCCGGCAAGGGGCCGAGCAGAGAGCCGGGTGCCGCAATGGCCGCTGGAGCCACCTCCGCGACAGGCGGCACCGGTGCGGGCGGTGGCGCCGCCGCCGCGGGGAACGAGCCGTCGCCACCGCCGCAGGCCGTGACCAGCAGGGATGCCGTGAATGTGGCGCCGAACAGCGCCGTCAACGAAGTACTTGATTTCATGTTTGTCTCCATAAATGCCCGGGCCGGTGCCTGGCCTCAAGGCGAAACCCCGATAGAACTAAAACTATTTGTTTATATGAACCAAATAAAATAGTATGTTTGTTAACAAATAAAACAAGAAAAATCCCCAAAATACAGGGAAAACTCAACTCTTGCCGTCAATTAAAAGTTATTGACAATAATCAATATAGTTAACAAAAACAAATTTCAGACTAGGGGGAACCCTGGACCCAGGGAACGCGCAAACGAATAGCCGCCGCATCGCATGCCGTAGACTTGGCGGCATGACTTCGAGCATCACCAAAACCGCTGATGTCGATCTGCCGGGCGGGCTCAATCACGAACGGATGCACACGCTGCTGGGGTACAACCTGGCGCAGGCCTGCATACCGAGCTTCAAGGTATTCGAGAAGTACATCGGCAAGCCTCTGGAAGTCACCCAGGTCGAGTACACCGTTCTGGTGCTGATCGATTCGAACCCGGACGCCACCAGCAAGCAGCTCTGCCAGAGCCTGGGCACAGCGGCGGCGCGCATGTCGCTCATCATTGACCGGCTGGCCGACCGGAAGTACCTCACCAAGACGCAGTCCCTGGTGGACAAGCGCGTGCAGCATCTGCGCCTGACCCGCAGCGGCAAGGCCTTCGTCGACAAGGCGGAGGGTATCGCCGCATCGATGGAAAACGAATTGCTGCGCCATCTGACCAAGGTGGAGCAGGCGGTGCTGATGGAGCTGTTGCGCAAGGTGGCGGTCCACCGCAAGGTCTGACCCGGCGCGCGCGCCGCCAGGCGCTGCCGCCACGGCGGCACCGGAGGGTTCAGCGCGGCGCCGGCGCGGCCTGCTGCAGGAAGTCGAACAGCTGCCGCGCCGGCTGCGCCGCCGCCAGCCCGGGGCGCGCGCACAGCAGCAGCGTGCGCCGCGCCCAGGCATCCGACAGCGGACGGGCGCTGAGCCGCGCGCCGCCGCCCGCGCGCGCCAGCACGGCCGCCGGCATGACGGCCGCGCCCACGCCCTGCGCCACCAGCGTGCACACGGCCTCGAAGCTGCCGAGCTGCGCGCGCAGCCGCATCGGCCGGCCCAGCTGCGCGGCCTGCAGGCTCAGGTGCGCATGCAGCGCGCTGGCGGGCGCATAGCCCACCAGTTCATGCGCCAGCGCCTGCGCGAAGGCCACGCGCCGGCTCGCCGCCAGCGCATGGCCGCGCGGCAGCACCAGCACCAGCGGGTCGTGGCGCCAGGCCACGGTGTGCAGCCCGGCGGTGTCGGCCACGTCCGAGACGATGCCCAGGTCGGCCGCATCCTGGCGCAGCGCCTGCACCGTGAGGTGGCTGGCGCTTTCCTCCACCGCCGCGTCGATGGCCGGGTGGCGGCGCAGGAAGTCGGCCAGCAGCGGCGGCAGGTGCTGCACCAGGGCCGAGGTGTTGCACATCAGCCGCACCTGCCCGCGCAGGCCGCGCCCGTGCTGGGCCAGCTCGCCGCGCAGTTGCGCCAGCTGCGCCAGCACCGCGCGCGCATGGCGCAGCAGGGCTTCGCCGGCGGCGGTGGGGCGCACGCCGCGCGAGTGGCGCTGCAGCAGCGGCGCGCCGGCCTGGTCCTCCATGCCGCGGATGCGCGCGCTGGCGGCGGCCAGGGTGAGGTGCGAGCGCTCGGCGCCCGCCGTCAGGCTGCCGGCCTCGCAGGCATGCACGAAGAGCTGCAGGTCGGTCCAGTCGAAGCGCATCATGGCGCGGCCCTGCCTGCGGCGGCGCTGGAGCCTGCCTCAACCAGATGCAGAGGGTGGCCGCCGCCTGGCGGCGCCACACTCAAGGTTCCTGCTGCTTCGGGATCATCCATGCCAATCTCCAGTACCCACGACTTCATGATGGTGAGCTTCATTTTCCTCGCGGCCGGCGGCGTCAAGGGCGTGCTCGGCATGGGGCTGCCGACGCTGGCCATGGGCCTGCTCGGCCTCATGATGCCGGTGGCCGAGGGCGCGGCCCTGCTGTTGCTGCCCTCGCTCGTCACCAACCTGTGGCAGATGGCGCGCGGCGGCCACCTGGTCGCTCTGGCGCGGCGGCTGTGGCCGATGATGGCCGGCGTGTGCGCCGGGGTCTGGGCTGGCCAGGGCTGGATGGCCGGGCCGGTGGGGCGGGCCACGTCGCTGCTGGGCCTGTGCCTGGCGGCCTACGCGCTGGCCGGCATGATCGGCTGGCGCCTGCCGCGGCCCGCCGCGCGGCACGAGGCCTGGGCCTCGGGCGCCGTGGGCGTGCTGACCGGCCTGCTGACGGCGGCCACCGGCGTGTTCGTGCTGCCGGCCGTACCCTACCTGCAGGCGCTGGGGCTGCGCAAGGACGAGATGGCGCAGGCACTGGGCCTGTCGTTCACCGTCTCCACGCTGGCGCTGGCGGTGAACCTGGCGGCCACGCAGCACCTCACCGCGGTGTCAGCCACGCAGTCCCTGCTGGTGCTGCTGCCGGCGCTGGTGGGCATGTGGCTGGGCCAGCGCCTGCGCGACGAGCTGAGCCAGGACGCGTTTCGCCGCTGGCTGATGGGGGGCCTGCTGGCGCTGGGCGCCTGGCTGGCCTGGCAGGGCTGGTGAGCGGTGCCGGCAGGCAGGCGTGGCAAGGCCTTTCGCTCAGCGCGCCAGCCGGACCAGCGCCAGCCGCCCGCCGTGCAGCCCGGCGTCGGCCAGCTTGGCGTAGGCCCGCTTGCGCAGCGTGAGAACGGTGGAAGGCGCCACGTCCAGCTCGGCGGCGATGCCGTCGGCGCTCATGCCGCAGGCGATGCGCGCGCACACCTCGGCCTCGCGCGGCGACAGCCGGGGCGCTCTGCTTTTGATAGCTGCCAGTGCCTGCTGTGCCTGGGTTTTCGCCGACAAACATTCTGAAACCCGGGCGCGGCCCAGGCGCAGCGCGCCATGGTGCACCTGGCGCAGCAGCGGTGCCACCGCGAGCAGCCGCTCGATCTCGGCCGGCTGGAAAGCGCCCAGCGTGTCATCGCGGTAGAGATTGATCGCGTAGGCCGTGTGCGGCAGCGGCGCGTAGAGAAAGCTCAGGCGGTCGCTCAGGTGCTCGCGCTCGTAGATCTCGTTGCGCCAGCTCGCCAGCGGAATGTCACCGGGCTGAAAGTGCAGCGCGGTGACCGGCGCGCCGCCGCCGGCGTCCTGCCGCAGATGCTGCGCGATGCGCGTGGCCGCGTCGCTGCGCCAGTACTGGCGCCGGTAGATCGCGAAGCACTCGGCCGTCACGTCGCGCGTGCGCGCGCTGCGGCCATGGCCTTCCACCAGCGTGGGCGCGTCGCCGCGGTCGAGGTCTGCGTAGGCCACCAGCGAGATGTACTCCACCGGCGCGATCTGGTTGAGGAAGTCCAGCATCCGCGCCGCTGGCGCGGCGTCATGCGGCGCGTCCAGCAGCATCGCCACGGAGCGCGCGGCCAGCGCGTGGCCGGCAGGCGGCGAGTCGACGAACCAAGTCTGGGTCATGGTGCGTGCAATCTAGCGCAGGCGGCCACCGCGCGGATGGGGGCTTTCACTCCCCCTTGCCCGAGCGGCGGAGGTTTGTCCAGTGCGGCTGCGCCAGCATTACCAACGACACCACCCACCCCATGCGGCTGGAGACCTATTCGGCGGCCGGCGCCGAGATCAAGGACATGGACTGCAAGATCGAGAACGACTACGGCACGCAGAGCGTCAAGACGCCCGGCACGCTGCAGGTACGGCGTTCGTCCAAGGACCTGCAGATCACCTGCGTCAAGCCGGGCGAGCCCGACGCCAAGGGCGTGGCGGTTTCGCGCGCCAATGGCGGCATGGCCGGCAACATCCTGTTCGGTGGCGGCATCGGAGCCATCATCGACCACAACAAGGGCACGGCCTACACCTACCCCGAGTGGGTGCGCCTGGTGGCTGACAAGCTGCTGGCCTTCGACCGCAAGGCCGACAAGGAGGGCGCGCCGAATCTGGGGACGGACCCTTCGGTCGCCACTTCACAGAAATAGCGCATCGCCACCGCTCAATCGGTGCGTATTCGCACCTGCGCCAGTTTCGATCCGAGAAAGTCCGCAAGGGCCTTCACAGGCGCCTGCGTGGCGAACAGGCGGGCGCGCCGCTGCAGGATGTGGTCCTGCAGCGCCTGGCGCCGGGTTGCGTCGCTCGCCAGCGCAACGGCAATGCGCACATAGTCCTCGGGGGTGCGGGCAATGGACTCCTCGAGGCCGATTTCCCGCAGGATGCCAGCTGCGAACCGCCCGCGCAGGCTGGGGCCCTCCAGCGTGACGACGGGTAGGCCGCATTCCATGGCTTGCATCGCGGTGTTGAAGCCCGAGAAGCCGATGGAGTCCAGGAAGAGGCAGGCCTGCTGCATCAGCCCGAAGAACTGCGGCCGGTCCAGGCGCGGCACGAAGCGCACGTGGTGTTCGAAGCGCAGGCCCGCTTGCAGGAAGCATTGCCGCAGGCGAGCCTCCAGCCGTGAGCTGAGGTAGTCGGTCGACGCATTGAAAAAGACCAGCTGCGCCTGCGGCAGTTGCTTCGCTATGTCCACCCAGACTCCATCGTCGGAAGGGAAATACTTGAACGGCAAGCCCGGACACAGCAGCAGCGCCGCATCCGGCCGCAGCCCCAGCGCTTCACGGTCGACGGGCTCAGGCGAGACTTCCAGGGGGCTGTAGTGCACGCCCAGGCCAGGTAGGCAGACCAGCTGCTCCGAATAGTTGGCCTGGGCATCCGGCGGCTCCAGGGCCTGTGCCGACACATAACAGTCGATCGTGGGCAGTCCGGTGGTTTGCGGATGGCCCCAGGTGGCCAGTTGCAGCGGTGCCAGCCGCAAGCTGGCCAGCTTGACAGTCATGGTGTCCATGCCGATTTCTGGATAAAGCAGGATGTCTGGCGCGCTGCCGTTGATCCGCCGCACCCACTCGGCCAGGCTGGCCGGGCCGCTTTCCATGCGGGTGGCCAAACTCCCTGCCTGTGCGGTCCGGGCATCCGCGGCTCCGTCGAGTTTGAACAGGTGGATCTCGAAGCGTTGTGGATCCAGTTGCTCCAGCCAGCCTTGGGTGATGGCGTTCCAGACGGAGTGATCGCGAATGTGCGCGGATACCACGCCCAGGCGAATGCGCGTGCCCGTCCTGGCCGGCGCACGCTGGGGAGGTTGCGCCGCCTGCCATTCGCGCATCAATCGTTCGCAAAGCCGGCCGTATCGCATCAGCAGGGATTTGTGGTTGCCCGGTTGGTACGCCAGGTAGAACGGCTGGGTGGAGCCCACGGCGCGGAATCCCTGCGCGCTGCGAGAAGCATCGAACCAGCGATCAAGTGCCTGCAACTCGCTCTCCATTGCCTGGCGCGATGGCGCCGCGTGCGCGGCGTCGTCGAGGATCGCTGGAACCCGTGTCATGGCCTGGGCCCAGCGTGCTGCTGCGTTGGCGGGGTCGGACTGCACGGCCCGTTGATGGCACTCGTAGGCTTGCGCCGCGTCGCCTTGCATCATGCGCACCAAGCCCAGGTTGTGATGGGCTTCGCCCAGTTCCGGGTCGAGCACGAGTGCCTGTCGCAGCGCCTGCTCCGCCTTTTCCAGCTGGCGTAGCGCCAGCGCCACTTGGCCTTGCAGTGCGTGCGCGTCGGCTGAGGCCGGATGCTCCTGGCACAGGGATGCCGCAATGCGGGAAGCTTCTGTTTCCTGGCCCAGCTCCAGCAGCGTCACAGCCAGATTCAGGCGCGCCTGGCGCAGTCCGGAATCCTGCGCGACAGCTTTGCGCAGCACCTGTTCCGCCAGCACGAGCTCGCCCGTGTCGCGATACACCGCGCCCAGATTGGCCAGAAGCGTGGCGGACCCGGGTTGCCGCTCGACTGCCTCGCGCAGGCAATCCCGTGCCTGCGAATACCGGCCCAGCCGCGCGAGCAAGGCCCCCCGGTTGCCCAGGGCCGCGTCCATCCCGGGCTGCAGCGCCAGAGCCCGGTCATACGCGTGCAGGGCCTGCTCGTCCTGGCCCGTCCGCTCCAGTGCCAGGGCGAGATTGCAGTGCGCCGCCGCGTTGTCGGGCTGGATGTGCAGCAGGGCCTGGAATTCACGCGCCGCGGCGGAGGCATCGCCAGATGTGAGTCGCGCGACACCCAATCCCATGAGTGCGGTGCCGAGGTTGCCAAGGGCTGCCGCATTGCCAGGCTGCGAAGAGAGGGCGCGCGTGATCTCCGTGCGTGCCGCTTCATGCTGACCCCGCTGCAGTGCGATCACGCCCAGCAGGTGCCGGGCATCGAAGTGATCGGGTTGCTGTGCCAGCGTTTCACGGTACAGGGCTTCAGCTTCCGCGAGGCGGCCCGCCTGGTGATGCGCAAAGCCGGCGCGCCAGGCGGACGGTGCCTCGGGTACCGTCGCCTGCTGCCTCTCGCCCGGCGCCTGCGGCGCGGCGGGCTTGGGTTTTTTCCACCACATCGATGTCACATGTCCTTGGGGTGCCGATCGGGGCCGCGCTGGCCCGTTCCAGGGGATATGGCTTGCACGGCGGCTCGGGAGATTTTCACACGGCGGCCCGGAATCCCGGCCGCCGCCGGACGCAAGGGCACTGCCACGTGGCGCAGGTATCATGACCTGCCCGTTTGGAACAGGAGGACCCCATGGCCCTGATGGATTTCATCAAGAAACAGTTCATCGACATCATCCAGTGGACGGAGACCGGCGACGGCACGCTGGCCTGGCGCTTCCCGATGGCCGACATGGAGATCCAGAACGGCGGCTCGCTCACCGTGCGCGAGTCGCAGATGGCGGTCTTCGTCAACGAGGGCAAGGTGGCCGACGTGTTCGGGCCCGGCACCTACCGGCTCACCACGCAGACGCTGCCGGTGCTGACCTACCTGAAGAACTGGGACAAGCTGTTCGAGTCCCCGTTCAAGAGCGACGTGTACTTCTTCAGCACGCGCCAGCAGGTCGACCAGAAGTGGGGCACGCCCCAGCCCATCACCATCCGCGACCCCGACTTCGGCGCGGTGCGCCTGCGCGCCTTCGGCAACTACAGCTTCCGCGTGGCCGACCCCAAGCTGTTCCACACCGAGATCTCCGGCACGCGCGACACCTACGCCGTGGCCGACCTCGACGGCCAGCTGCGCGGCCTGGTGCTGCAGAACATCAGCAGCGCCATCGCCTCCAGCGGCGTGCCCTTCCTGGACCTGGCGGCCAGCCAGGTCACTTTCGCGCAGGCGCTGGCCACCCAGCTCTCGCCCGAGTTCGGCAAGATCGGCCTGAAGCTGGAGGCGCTGACGGTGCAGAACGTCTCGCTGCCCGAGGAACTGCAGAAGGTGCTTGACCAGAAGATCGGCATGGGCATGGTCGGCAACGACATGGGCAAGTTCATGCAGTACCAGACGGCGCAGGCCATCCCGAAGTTCGCCGAGGGCGCCGGCTCGGGCGGCGGCATCGCGGGGGACGCCATGGGCCTGGGTGCCGGCGTGGCGCTGGGCCAGGTGCTGGCGCAGAACCTGCAGCAGGGCCTGCAGGGCAGCGGCGCGGCGCAGGCCGCGGGTGCGGCCGCCCAGGCCGCCGGCGCCGCGGTGGCGGTGGTCAATCCCAACGACGTGATGACCACGCTGGAGAAGCTCGGCGAGCTCAAGGCCAAGGGCATCCTCACGCAGGAAGAGTTCGATGCCAAGAAGGCCGAGCTGCTGAAGAAACTGGTCTGAGCCTGCGCCGTTCGGGCTGAGCCTGCCGAGGGCTTCGGCAGGCCCAGCCCGAACGGTGGGTGTGCACGACGTGGCGAACCCCCCTCCCCAGCGCGCCTACCGCGCCGCCTGCCCCGGTTGCGGCGCGCCGGTGGAGTTCCGCAGCGCGCAGTCCACGCACGCGGTCTGCGCCTACTGCCATTCCACCGTGGTGCGCGACGGCGACACGCTGTCGCGCGTCGGCAGGATGGCCGAGGTGTTCGACGACTTCAGCCCGCTGCAGCTGTTTGCCGCGGGCCGCTTCAACGGCCGCGGCTTCACCCTCGTCGGGCGGCTGCAGTACAAGTACCGAGAAGGCAGCTGGAACGAGTGGCATGCGGTTTTCGACGACGGCGGCACCGGTTTTCTGAGCGAGGACAACGGTGCCTTCGTGTTCACCCTGCCCACCACGCTGCAGCGCGAGGTGCCGGCCGCCGCGCAGTTTCGCGTGGGCGCCACCACGGCCATCAGCGGCCGGCCGTTCAGCGTGGCCTCCAACGAGCAGGTGAGTCTGGCCGCGGCCCAGGGCGAGCTGCCGCGGCTGCCGCCGCTGGGCCAGCCGTTCGCGATGGTGGAGCTGCGCAGCACGGCGGGCGAGGCCGAGGTGCTGAGCATCGACTACGGCTCGCAGCCGCCCGCGCTCTCGCTGGGCCGCTCGGTACGGCTGGACGACCTGCAGCTCAGCGGCTTGCGCGCCGAATCGGCCAGGGAGGACCCGGCCCGCCAGTTCGCCTGCCCGAACTGCGGCGCGCAGGTGGCGGTGGCGCTGGCGGGCAGCCAGAGCATCACCTGCGGCGCGTGCCGCAGCATCATCGACCTCTCGCAGGGCATCGGCGCCGAGCTGCGGCATGCCGAGCAGGACGAGCCGGTGGGGCTGCTGATCCCGCTGGGCTCCCAAGGCCAGCTGCAGGGCGCGCAGTGGCAGGTGGTGGGTTTCCAGCACCGCATGGGCGCCGAGCCCGGCGAGGGCGACGAGCAGTTCGGCTGGGACGAATACCTGCTGTACAACGCCAAGCGCGGCTTCATCTTCCTGGTGGATGCCGAGGACGGCTGGAGCGTGGTCAGGCCCACCACCGGCGCGCCGGTGCTGGCCGGCAACGGCCAGAGCGCCACCTACCTGGGCACGCGCTACGCGCTCAAGGACAGCTACAACGCCGAGACCACCTACGCGGCCGGCGAGTTCTACTGGCAGGTGCGGCGCGGGCAGAAGAGCTTCAACCGCGACTTCGAGTCCGGCCGCAACCTGCTGTCGCTGGAGCAGACGCCCAGCGAGGTGACCTGGTCCAGCGGCGCTCGCATCGACAGCGACACCGTGGCCAAGGCCTTCGGCATCGAGGACAGGAAGGCCCTGCTCCAGCGCGGCGACGCGCTGCCCGCGGGCGGCCGCTCGGGGATCGGCTGCGCCACCGTGATCGTGCTGTTCG
>Ga0116227_10006786_pt1 | contig 22908 bp, 9 predicted proteins | sample S1TSphgellanicum_FD_89693 | JGI IMG/M metagenome (GOLD analysis project Ga0116227, IMG submission 89693) | Host-associated microbial communities from peat moss isolated from Minnesota, USA - S1T2_Fb - Sphagnum magellanicum MG | ecosystem: Host-associated > Plants > Peat moss > Unclassified...
AACATTACATTAGGATTTTTAAATTAAAAAAACTAACATAATACTTTTTTACATTTTGAAATGAAATGAACTTACAAATTTCAATGTAATTATGAGGCTAAAAAATGAATTAAATAAAATAATGATATAAAATGCATGTGTAAGTTAATTCCACTATTATGAAACCTATTTATTTACATAAAATGGTTACAATGTGTAAAATTCAAAAAAAATATAAAATATATTTTTGTGTTTATAATACTTGTCACCATGTGAGGTGGTGGTTAAATGGTAAAGGCTTTGAATTACGCCCAAGGAGGTGAAGGTTTAATTCTCACTTTGGATATCTTATGATCGTGATTTACATTATTAAAAAAAAATCATGATGATGTGACAAGAATTTTTTTAAAAAATTATATGGACAGTAATCATAGGTTTGATGTTTTTGGGAGTTTGGAGATCTATGGACAATCAACTAAAAATAAAACATTTTTCATCAGCAAAATTGTAGGTCCAAACTATCCATAACTGCTACCAAACTGAAAGCAAAGTTCAAATGTGGCCCCAAAAAAACATTAAATTTTTTTTTCCTAAAAACTGGAACCATTTTATTTTTATTTTTCACATTTTGGCGAAATTTCACACCAAAAGAAAACACTGCCCATAAGGCTTCCTTTTTGTGAAACATTTCTCTAATGTTTTCTTTGTCTTTGCAGGTACCATACAGTGAAGTTTTTTCAATGGAAGAAATTTCCAAATTTTTGGAAAAATATTTTTTAAGTTTACATTTGACTAATTACCCTAAATGTTTGAAAAATTAATTAAATTTATACTTTTAAAATATTTTTCCAAAAATTTAGAAAAAATATCACAAAAATTGAAAAAAGTCCGTTTCAAAATTTTCGATAGAAAAAATTTGGCCAAAACATCACAAAATTGAAAAAAATTCGTTTCAAAATTTTTGATATAAAAAATTTGGCCAAAATATCACAAAATTGAAAAAATAATCCTGCTACGAGTCTTCTCTTCACAAACTTTCACCCAGACTCAGTTGTACCCTTTTGAATTTTGAAACATTCTCCCAGCATGTTCCTTCTAAATACCATCGGTGCTCTAAGTGTAGGGAAGGACGCACACTCCACTCCACCCTCACACGAACCCAAAAAGCCCACAGCCAAAGGGCTTTACCAATCTTAAAGACTGCACTCAGATTTTACAAAAAACTCTCATGACACCTTTGTGAATATCAGGTGGGTACCCGCCAGGTATCACAGGAATCAATGACGCTGGCATTTTGGGAAATGGATTGCCTGCACCTTATGGGCATTTAATTTTTCAAACTGCACAAGTTTTTACAGTCTGCAACATGCTCTCTAAAAGTATCAAGGAGGTCTTTACATCAATAGTACAGCCCTGGGTTGGTCATAAAATAGGGGGGATTAGGGTGAGGTAGTAACTAAGTCCAGCCTCACATTTTGAGAATGTTATACACCCATGGGCATTACCAACCGTCTAGCACAAGGTGCACCTTATCATAAGCCTAAACATACAGAGATCAGAAGGTTGTAGGAGTGAGACCGATCTTACACCTACTATTTAGGAACAGGATAAACATCGTGACACCTATAAGTAGGTATGGGATCCCTTGCTCCAAAATACTACATTGCATTAATACAATCGTCTTTTTGCAATTGACTTGCAATTTTTGGGGGTGAACATTTGGGTGTCTATTCAATTTTTATCTCCATTTGACTGACAATCTTTTTTACATTGGTTTCCTTATCGAGTGTCCAATGTCCAGAAACCTCTCTAATAAACCAAATAATGTTATCAAAAGCACCAATAAAATACGAAAATGGAAAAAGACAAAGGAAAAATGTAAGTCCTATTTAAATTTGCAAAATTGTCTAACCCCATCTCTAGGAATGGAAGAAAACATTTGACCATACAAATGAATGACAATGCCCAACAATCATACAAATTGTAATAGATCAAATGATGAGATACTTAAATAGTTTGATGCTGAAAGACTATTGCAAAATACATGAGTTTTTTTCAATGTTGGATTATTTCAGTAAAGAGTGGTGATTATCAGTAGCAAGTCAGTGCATCTCATGGCAGTTGGGCACTCATGGTGTTTCCTTTGTTGGTGTGTAAAACTGCAGCAAAAGAGCAAATGATACAAACCACAAGTATAAATGCATGCAAAAATTTGACACATTGAGAACTTGATGAGTAGGCTGAATTTTATAGTTAAGGATTAATTTTAATTAGTTGTTGAACTTCATACCTTTACAAACACTTGTTTTAATTTAAATTTTAGCATTGAAGAGTGTGTACATGAAATTGAACCTGATTTTTTAACTGGCATGGAGCTTCACGAATTTGAAACAATATGCTAGATGCAAAACCAAAGGCTTTAAAAATTGAAAGAACCGGATTGAAACCCTCATCTAGAAAACCTCCAAATAAATTTTAAATGTCAAAAGTGGGACTGGAGATTGTCTTCAAAGAAAGAACCACACAACACTAGACTAAACCCTGACCAGAGGTTAGAATAGATATATTGGCATATAACTGGTGAAGGCCAAAATTTGAAAGACCCAGCCCCAGCTTGACTTTGCAAAAAATTTAACCAGCAACCGACCAGTGTTCTTTCATGAAACCCAATGGTTCTTTGAGGTTTTTGAAATACCTGAGCAGCCGGTTCTTTGATTTGGAATTTTTTCAAATACCCAGAACTGGCCAATTCTTTGATTCTGTGTTTTTAAATAGGCACCCAGAACAGGCAGTTCTTTGAAAAATCAAAGAACCACCCAGCACTGGAAATTACAGTCCACCCTCCATCTGTGTGCTGGTGATTGTTGGTTCACTGTGGGTCTTTATCTCCTGGAAGACTGGACTGAAGAGATGCAATGCTGGAAGAAGAGGCCAAACCATGAGCATGGACATTGGACATGCAAAGTGTTGTCCCCAACCTAAATAGCTGCTATGTTGGGCCCTGGAACTATCACATTGGATCCAACTTTTGGAAGTTTTACCTTATTAGAACCAGTTTCACATTGGGTGAACCAGTTTCTTTGGTGAAAGTGTTTAGACTGTTTAAATTGAAACAGATTGTTTTGGTGTTTAGAGTGTGGACACAGTAGATAGATGTACAACATCTTATCCATTGGTAGGGTCAGCGTGTCTGTGATGCCTTGTTTTTTTGCCCTTTTCTTCTGCTAATACCCATAGGGGATCACAGGAAAAAAGAAAAAAATTGGAATGGCTGCTGGAGCAGACATTCTGTTTCTTGAGATTTTCCCTCCCAAACAGCTAGGTAACCTCTGCTCCAAGTACACTACAAAAATTGGAGCAGGTCTTTCAATAAAATGCAAGTAAATCATAGATAAAGATGATGACAATTGCATGTTCTTAGAATGATTATCCCCATTTCTAGTTTAGTAGAGTTTCATAAAAGCTTTAGCAGAAGTCTGGAGCTATAATTGTACATTCATCAGTAAAGTACAACCAACCTGTATAGTTATTATGTTCAAATCCTTCAAAGTATGTGACGATAATGATGGTGAAGCATGATATTCAAATAATTTGGAGCCTGGATTTATTGTTTTCAATTCTGTGGGTGTAAAAACTTGGTGAATAATGCAAAAAACCAGAAAGTCAGTGAAAATTGCACTGCAAAACAGATTTTTCCAGAACTTCCTCCAAAACATTTGCCAGCTGATTGCCAAAATTTGCCACAGAAATAAAAATCTGATTGGAAGTACAAACCATTGTTGGGTGGCTCTTTGAGTTTTTGAAGAACTGCTGGTTCAGGTTCTTTAAGTGTTGCAGACTGAAAGAACCACCCAATTCCTCTTCTTTGAAAAAAATCAAACTTAAAGAACTAGTGATTTTCATGAAAACTACTGGCAAAGAACCTGGGATTCTTTTGTCTGGTTCGGTGACTTTTTCAGATTTGTTAGGGAATTTTTATATAACTGACAAGTAAATGTCAATATACCCAGGATGATAACTGGTAGGTATTTTTCCCTGATTTTAAGAACCACCCAGCACTGGTGCAAACTATCAATTAAAAGAATTTTTGTGAAGAGTGTGAGACCAAACTTTTGTAGCATTTGAAGGGTGAAAGAAAACAAGAATAACTTGCGTCAATAAAGTTGTCTCCAGACCAAAGGAAAATTTGTTATCCCTCTCAGAGCCACAGTGACAGTGACATTTATAACATTGTAAATCATGCAACATATTGTATTGTGTAGAAATAAAGCCCTAAGTTGGGGTATTCCTAAAATAATGGGCATATGACGAGGTGTTAGCCTGGTTTGATCCTGAACTTTTGGGAATATCCTAACCCATAGGCTTTACCCTTCATGTGCACCAGGCTAATGTTATAAAATATATGTAGATCAAGTTGTAGGAGAGTGACATTCTTACATCTTCAATAACTCCATAGAAATAAGAAGGGGACCCTGAGGTGGGTAGTTTTCAAACAGCTGTCAAACCTCAGCATTCTCTTACTATTCCTAATTTGAGTTGTTCAGTCTTAATATTTTTTGATTTTTTCTTTTCTTTCTTTCTTTCCACAAGATCGAACTCCCAATCTTCAAGGATTTTGTGGGTCCAACACGAATAGTAATTATTTTTTCGGAATGATTTTTCCTTATTTGGAATCCTTGTATTCATCCGCAATGTGAGTGTATAAATTTGTAGAAATGCATCCTTTTGGTAGCATTACAAATGTGCTTTTTAATGACCCTCAATATGAAAAATTGGATGCTTGTTGTTCTACTAAGTGTGATGAAATGTATTGTAACAAATGCAATCAAAATCTATAAATAAAAAGAAGTGAAATATTTTATTAATTTATTATTAAATTATTTTGCACAGATGGTTTAAGAATTTGAATTAAGATGCATGAATTTTTATTTTTATTATTTGTTGGCTAGCCCTATTGAATTGAATCCAATGTAATGTGTTTGTCCATACAACTTGGTCTTGCATAAGTGCTAATTGTTTATGATTTCAAAATTATGCATTTGACAAACATATTATTCTAGGTTGTCATAAATTATTTTGAGATTTGTTTACATGTGGTCTAGTAGCCACCAAGTGCCTCATGTAAATTAACATTCCCATTACATTTCAATGGTTTTGTTTTAAGTATCTTTTTTTTAAAGTATCGTTACCTTGCTTGGTGGTTGCCCAACGGTTCTTCAATACAGTTATGGCTTGTTATACTCTATATTATTTAAACCCACAATAACTAATTATTGGTAGCACATGGACATTTTGTTATCAATTCAATAATTCTTGTAATTTTGGAAAACACATTATGCTTTTTTGATTATGTATTGTGTTTTACTAATAGATTTTGTTGTTGTTTTAGTTCAATGTTTCTTCCGGGCCAAATGCCCTCATCAAGCATTTCAATGCATTCACCTTGTTGTTTGCTGTCTTTTGGACCTAAAAAATTGTTGACTTTTTAGCCTCAATGGTGTGTTGTGTTATTTCTTAGGTTCAACTATTTTGCAAAAGTATGTTATTTAAAGATATTTATTTAAATGTCTCCTATGGTTTTTCAAAGTTCAATGGGTGTAAGAAAATCAAGGTGTGAGATTCCTAATGCTACCACACAAGGATGGGCTTGTCTAACCTTATGGCCATTGAACAAATGTAAATTATATATTTTATTTGATTTTTTAAATCTAAGTGTTGATTAATTTTGACTCAATGTGAATTTTAAATTCTAAAATGTTGTCATACAAATTCTAAAATCGTTTACTTGTGTTTAAATAGCTTATAGAAGTCATTAAGATTTTACCTTAGTATGTTCTACAATAGTAGATTTTTGTTATACATCACTTTTTTCTTGGTCAAAAGTGGTTCAGTGCCTTTAGTGTGCTTTCACATTTTTCCTAAACTTAATGTGACCATTAAAACATCTCACTCCAAAAATTAGTAAGGGTGCTAATTCACCTTTGCTTATCAAATCACACTCTTGCTTTTGCACCTAAACAAGTAGTTACTACTTCAATCATTTCGACAAAACATTATAGTAAAATCATTAGGCTTGATAAAAAAGGCATTCCCATTGCCTTTTAAGTTTTCACCAACTTGGAAAACATCCATCTGATCACACTTGATACACATGTTCCTATGTAAAGTAAATTTGACAATGCCTTGAATGATACAATCATGTTGATCACAAACATTGATGAGGCTGGAGGTGGGATAAGGCTTAAATTTTAATTATTGACTACCTAAAATGCGAACTATCATTCAAACATGTCTTGTAAAAAAAAATCAATCACATAATAAAAACACATCTACTATAGCTAATGAATGACATGGCTAATCGACAACCTATAGTACAACAATTTGGCTATCATTGACATTTCATAAGTTACATCCAACTAAATGGATGATGACCTAAATATTCATACAGTTCCATCCTTGTACAAAACTTTAGCTTTGGGGCAAAATGATGCCAAATTTTCACCTTTGTTTCAAGTGTATATGTAGTCAACCACCTTCACACCAAAAAAATGCAGCTGCAAACATAACCCTTCTGATCCTGCATTTCAAAATATATAAATGCTATCTTCTTTCCTGAAAAATTTAATATTATCCAAAATTATTTAAAAAAATTCAGTGCACACACATTTGTTTCAAAGAAAATTTAAAAGAAATTAAAATAAAACTTCAAAGTATTTATATGCACAAAGTTCTATAAATTGCAGCCTTTAATTTTCTAGTTTGGTGCAAAATGCACCCAAAAAAGTTAAAAGGAGAATATATTTTTGCAGATTCTCCAAAATCTCCCTAAATTTAATCACACCCCACAAAAGAGTTCACCAGATTTAGACAGGTTGCAGTGTTAAGTCAGGTTTTTCTCCTAGATTTCCTAGGATTTTGAGAGTTTTCCAATAACTTGTCTCCATCAATGCTAAATCCTTTTTGGGATGATCAGCACTAGTGCTCCGTCACGAAAATGGAAAAAAAAAGAAAAAAAGCTTGATAAACTGAGAACTTTCTTCTTCTTAGACAAAACAATTGACTACACTTGAAGAAAAGAGAAGAAAAGAATGTCCATAACTAATTCTGTACGATAAATAATGCAGGAAGGAATGGAATTTATTGTAGACATGTCTAAGATCTCTGGAGTTTTGCGTTTGCACTTAAACTCCTCATTTCGAGTGCACTTGACACTTACAGAATGTAGCACTCAACAACTTGGACTTGACGTCCATTCAATCCGTGGAACTGAGCTGTAGCACATGGGAATATTGTTCTCCATTATCATCCATTGATCGCTGCTATTGTCCACTGTATGGATGTGCTCATCCCTCCACCCTTTGTGCGTGCAGGTAGAAATATTGAAGTATGATGAGAAATGATCAGCAGTTTCAAGAGCAGACCAGAAAGAAAGAAAGAAAGCGGTTCTTTCTTTAACTCAGGTCTTTCCCGGCCCCCCCTCCCCCCCCCCAAATATAATCATGATCTCTAATAATTCATGCATCACATGATGTCTACGTCATTTTTGAACTTGTCACATGCATGCAGGGATTTGTTTCTCAATTTTGCGATAATATCAAAAATTTGGCGAAAAATTTTACACTGGAAAAAAAAATTTGTCCAAAATGTTCCCGAAATTTTCGAAAAGATCCGAAAATTTTATTGCAAAAATAGCTTCGAAATTTGTCAGGAAATTTTTATTTGGGGCTGGACTCAAGTGCAAAATTTAGTGCTGTAATTTACAATCATCATCTTGAAAGTGCACGCATTGCCCAATACGTCCATTTCATTTGGTAGCCATTCGCAGCAGTAGCGGCAGTAGGCGCAAGCTACGAACGTGCTGATAACAGGTAACACTATCTGTACATTGTGACATCTGTTCGTTACGGACCACGGATGATTGGTACGATGATACGACAACAATAGACTGCTGTAACGCACGTTGCACGTGTGCAGTACGTATCGAGGCTATTGTTACGATTGAAATCGATTGATAAATATGTGGGTGCGCGTGACCTTATTTACCGACAGGTGCAGAACTTACTACGAAATTGGAACCCGTCAGTATTAGTACTAATACGTAGATATTAGTCGACAAGGATTTGAATTGCTGAATCTACACCTGCACTGATTATGCCGGATATAGCTTGCAAATTGATTAGCCAATTGAAGACCCCCACAAGAGCTGTCGTCCAAGGTTTGTGCATTAACTATGCTACACAAACAGCTGACGTACACGCTTTGACGGACAGCACAATATGCATTTGTGGGGCTGCAGTTCGACGACTTCCCGTTCGCAACAAAAAACGAGGAATATCCTCAACCTCCGGCTGCTGCATTTGGATTTTGCGTTGGCGTAAAAAACGGAGCACGAAGTAGCCTGATTAACTGCATGATGATTCCTACTGTATTGGATTTTTCCGTTGGCGACAAAAGAGTCGCTCTGATCCAATTTGTTTTTCTCTTTTGCAGTTGGACTCCGGGAAATATGCCCAGGGATTCTGTAACTAATATTTAGTAGCCGTGGACTACGACCACGTGTTAATTTATCATATCACTGCCTAATTTTTTAGGGTCGTACATAGGAAAAAATTCTCTTGAAACTTGCATTTTAGGATCAATCAGAGGATATGGAGAAGTTAGCCTCAGCGTTTCCTTTAATGGCGAGTTTACGCCAAATTTCAACCTGAAAAATAATATTTCGACCTAAGCAAAGGAAATTTCAACGAAAAAATGGCCCAAATTCCCCAGACCAAATTATTTTTTGGATGATGGCCACTGTGACTACATCACAAAATTCTTAAAAGAAACCCTGGTTAGCCTCATCAGGCAAGTTGAGTCTTTATTTTGGGGACCAAAAATCATCAAAAGGCGACACAGTTTTCTGAAAATGGAATATTTGGTCACAAGTTTCCTTTTTGAAGAAAATAGATTCACGTACAAGGGTCAGAAAACTGTTCTTTTAAGGGATGGTTTTGCAACATTCATGCTTACTGGCTACAGTTTCAGGGGTTCCTGGAAATAATGTCGGCAGTTAAGTCAAATTTAGCCTATGGATGCTTGCCACCTGGCTCCAACAGTGAGAAATAGAAAACACTGATTAGTCGTTAACAGTGCTCATAATTCCATGTGCAGCAGCAGCAGCCCATCACCAGCTTTGCATAGATCTAGTATGGCTTTTCAAATCACCTCATGTGTTACGTCTCCAATAGATAATCACTTGAGTTTGAACTTTGAAATCTAAAGATGGAATGTGATGATCTTTGTAGCTTCTGCACGTGTGAGAATATGAGATCATCACACGAGAGTTCAAATTCTCCTAATTTCTTCTAAAGATGGAATATCCTTACAGCAGCATGTGAGAGAGATCACATGAGAGTTCAAATTCTCCTAATTTCTTGTAAATATGCACTGTCTTTGCGGCAGAATGTTAGAGAGATTACACGAGTGTGCAAATAAATTTATCAATTAGGGACCTTAATCACGTGTGGCTAGAGCCCACACCTGAGTAGCTCATGATATCTGCATGCACAGAAAAAATGATAGTAGTATGATATAATTGTGAGGCTTGTCACCTCTTTTTATCACAAGAGACCATTCATGTAATTAGTTAGTGGCTTGTCAAAAACCACACTTAGATCTTGCAAAATCTTCACAACATGCAGTCCATCTATCTATTCATTCATACAGCAGCTCCATAGCTGTCTCTTGTATGTGGATTATAACTAAAATGGATCAAACTTTAAAATAGATTGAAGGGAGTTTGATTAAATGGGTCATCTGCACTTTCATCTCAAAGTTCTCTGTGTAAGTTCTTAATGTTCATACTTCAAATCCTCAATCCTACTTATAACTGCAGCTTGATTGCTGCAGTAGCTAGGTCATTGGTACTCTTGTTGTTATTGGGCATCGATATGGCTGTCTTGTGATAAAATTGATCCCCCAGCTGGAGCAGTTCTGCAAATCTATACAATATGCATACTGGGAGTCTGGGACACACATATATGCATGTTATATATTCTGCTGCAACTTTTTGTTTTGATGTTGATCTTAAAGTGCATCAGTGCCCTGAGGTTCAGAACTTGAGAAAGAGAGAGCCAGAGATGCTGGAAACTAACTAATTAAGCTGCTGGTTCAATGTTCTGGATTGATCAAGCAGCTGCAGCTTGGACTTCATTACGCGGGGGCCGGGAGAGAGAAAGCTCAGAATTCACATGATCATACAGTTTCTAAGTTCTGATAGAACCATTTTGAATGGAACTGAGATCTGTGCACCTAGCTAGCTAGATCAGAATCATGGCCAAAGACAAAGTTCAACATCACGACGTGCATTTCCCCTTGCAAAATTCAAAAACTGTAGAACTGTGGGGGCTTGCATGACAGCTGCAGTCGTGAGTCATGCGTCTTCTTGAGTTTCTTCTGCACATAAGGAAGATGAAGAAACTGGAAAGCTACTGTGCGAGAGGCATGATCAATCATCTGACAGCTGTTGCAAAGTCCGAACACTAGTCTCTTGGCTGCAAACGAAATCGAAGCAGAACTGTCCAAGACAAATGTCAATCATCTTCTAGCTAGCTAGCTAGACAAAGATCTACTAAGAAATTCATTTCTCAGCTGCCTGACTCTTCGAATCTAGTACAAAATTGCAGTAACTAGTATAAAAGAGAATGGAACTGAGATCTGCACCTAACTAGATCAGAATCATGGCCAACGACAAGTTCAACATCACCATCATTTCACACTGCAAAATTCAAAAAATGTAGAGTGGGGGATTTGCATTACAGCTGCAGGTATAAGTCATGTGTTTTCTTGAGTTTCTTCTGTACATAATGAAGATGAAGAAACTGGAAGCCAAGTCAAAGTTTCTGTCCAGAGCAAATGTCAATCATCTTCTAGCTAGTAGCTAGCTAGATAAAGGTCTGATGAAACATTCACCTCTGAGTTAGTTGACTCGTCCCTCGCCCTTGGAGATCGTTCTGAAACCGACCTACAGCACTCCCAGGGAAACCTACTTATTGCAAAAAACAATTCTGTGTTTTTCTTCAGATTTTCCAATGTTATGATTTTCCAACCTGCATTAGTCATGACACAAATTCCTCAAGACATGGATCTGTCCAGAGCGCACTTCCCGAAATCCAGCATTGCAGCGAATGGGTACTTCTTCGCATCATGAACTATAGCATACACTTTCGGGTGGAATCACGCATTCCCGTTGTTGTTGGGACCATCTTCATGTGGGCGCAGAGTTTCGCGATCTTCCAGCTGAATACACAAAGCACAGACAGGAATCATCAGCTTATGATCCAGAAAACCCGAAAGACATGAAGAGGAGAATCATGAATTGAATCATGAGCATTCACACCTGCAATATTGCATCTGCAATTCCAGCTTCAACAACAGTGCCATCTGCTCCTTCTGCAACGTTCGCAGTTTCGGCATGATATTCTGTCCACACCAAACACAGAATATGTGAGCGAAAGAAGTTGCTAATCATCTGCACTCAGTCGCAAACCTTTGAATCTGACATTTTAGGCTGCTGGCCGTGTTTTACTTAGAGAATCTCATCATGGGACCACCCACGAGCTGAAGACAAGCATGAATATCTGGAAAGGCCTCCTGCACTAGGAGCTCCAGCTTGTACATACAATACGACCACTGCGGTTTGAAGGAAGAAATGTATTTACCAAGGGCAGCTTGCTGTGTAATAGTGGCCAGCACATGCAGAATATGACTGAGAAGCATATCTGTAGCCAGACGCGTGTTGTATTCCTCTATAGAATTGTTGTATAACGCTCTGCAGCACAAATCAATCCATCCAGATATTGAAGCATCATGGAGCTCCAGCTGAAGCTCAGAGATTCAGTTTCCACAGAACATGAGTGTGAGTTCACAACCAAAATTCTCAAAGAATCTGATGATGAGCAGCAACATGGATCTTAGATTCTTATACCTCACTCCTGCGCGCCACCCCGGCAAGTTCCTGCGTGCGTAGGGATGCAGAACTACTCCAGGATGAAGAGGAGGCATTGTCACCAATGCGTGGACAATGTGAAACCAACACACGTCAAGCGGCGGCGCCGGCATCTGACCCATCGGTGGTTGCGGCGCCCCGGGGATTGCGGGGATTGGAACCCTAGTGGGAGTCCCTCCAGCTGCTGAGAGCACTGGAGGAGGATTCTCGTCCTCTGCGGCTTCTACTTGCATACCCTCATTAGCTGACCCTGCAGGAAGCTTGTTGAGGTTGGAGTGAGCCATCTTGTTTCTTTCTTGTTTGGGAGTAACTTGACAGCGATGAGATGAGCACGAAAGCTTACGGATATTCCAGCAAGACTAGTAGAGAAGCAAGCTGCAAATCGTTTAGAAGCGAACTTGGCTATCCATCTGTGAAAAACCAAAAGAAAGTACGAGCTCGAGAAACTTTGCGAAATACGAAACCCTGAACGATCAGAAAGGAAGATACGGAAACACAAGCAAAAGAGGTAAATCTAGCGAAAGACTTGTAAGGAAAGAAAGAAGATCGGGGAAACAAACAAAAGAGTCGAGAGAGAAAGACAAAGGAAGCACAAGCAAAGGAGGCAAGAGCGTAAGACGAGCAAGGAAGGAAGGACGATCGGGAAACAAACGGAGTGAAGAGCGACACAGAGAGAGAGAGAGAGAGAGAGACGAAGGAACGTAAGTACAAAGGAAACAAGAGGAAACAAAGAGGTTTGTGTTTCCCATATAACTAGTTAAAGTGTACAAGCCATTTGGTTTTACTATTGGTGAACAGGGGTTTCTATTGCTCAATTTTGTCATATCAAAAACTTTGCCCAATTTTTCGAAAAACATTTAGCAAAATTTGTTGAATTTGATTTTTCAGAGAAACAACAAATTTTCCAAAATGTTCCCAATTCCTTTGTCTAAAAATCATTAAAATTGTCAAATATAAAAGCATTGCTGATCAGCATTTATTTTTGGTTTAAAATTTTTTTTTCATCATGGTCATGTCAAAAGGTAAAATCGTTGGGAATATTTTGTTATTGCAATTTCCCCTTTTTCCTGAAATTATTTTCCAACTTTTCAAGATTTTTTGTTTTTTTTTTTTTTCTCAAAAAAGTTTCACCACATTTTGACTGAGTCTTTAGTGCATTGGGACATTTCATAAATTTTCTACTATTTGATCAATTTTGTAAAAACTTATTGCCAATATACTTCAAATCTCTTGTGGGATTCACTCTAAGAATTAATGTTTTTTTCTCTTTTTTTTCCTTTTTTATGATGTTGCCACATTGGCCATCATCCGCAACTTATGAGATTTAGCCACATTTGGCTTTACACTAACCACCAAAGTAAAAAATGTATGAATTTTTTTATATACTGGCTATTCAAGTTTGAACAATGTGTAGATTCAACATGGTAGTTGTATATATGTATATATTTCAGCTTTTGCCTTTTTTCTTTGAAGACAAGGAACATTTGAGAGAATATTATTTTTTGAAAACAAGTTTCACCAAATGACCAAAAAATGCCACAAAAAAAAGAGTAGATGCTAGATCATAAATTTGGAAACAATTTATTTTTTCCATCATGGTGTGTAATCAACATAATCATTTGGCAAATGAATTTATTATTTCACATGAAATCTTTGAATGGAAACCTTAATCTCAAGACCCTAATGTCAAAACCTCAATGTCAGTGATAACAAAAGATTTTTTTTATATGGATCTTTTAATGCCATTAAAATAGGAACCAAATTGCATGTAAGTGTATAAAGTTGGAATGTGGTTCAATATATTTGTAACAAACTAGCACTCTAACAATTCCTTTGATTTTAAAAGAAATTTCTAGTTACAGTAAACTCTTTCTAAACTAATATTGTGTAAACTAATATTCTCTCTAAACTAATATTCGGGCACAGGCCCATGACAGGCTTCATACTTAATCTAATAATTCTCCATAAATTGATATTCAATATTTTTTCCGGTCCCATAACATTTTATAAATTAATACATCATACATATGGCACCAAAAAAGCGATGAAATCAGAGGAAACACCTTCGAAAGTACGGAGTTAGATGCGCTAGAAGAAGCTATGTGCTTCTTTGATCCTTCACAAGGTTCTGTTACCTTCCCCAATGATCCATGACCTTCCACTAACCTCCATGACCTTCCATGTTGCTCTAGCAGGTTCCAGAATGATTTTTGTTACCCCCCATATATTTTGTGTAAACTAATATCCTCCATAAACTAATATCTTCCAACTGATCCCAAGGATATTAATTTAGAGAGAATTTACTGTATCATCAAGGTCACACTCAAAAAAGTTTGATTATATAGTACCCAGTATATTAGGTCCAACACAAACCAAAACTTCATCAAGGTCACACTCAAAAAAGTTTGATTATATAGTACCCAGTATATTAGGTCTAGCACAAACCAAAACTTCAAAGCTAACACAAGCTCTTTTATATGGATATTTTAATGTGGTCACTATATGAACTCACCCATATTTGGTGGATAATCTTATTACATGGACCCACAAGTATGTTACGAAAAATACATTCCTTACCCAACTGGTAATCTTTTGTTACCCTTTTAATCATGAGTGTTAAATGTTTTAAATTAAACTAACTTGCTTCCTAACAAGTATATATTTGAAATTTAACCTTATATTATTCCAGGCAAAAGTAAATTTTGTGAAGTGGGTAAAAAGAGGGTATATGAGCAAAATCATTCTACAGCACATATGCAATTCCATGTTTTGCAATGCACGTGGTCATGATAAACCTATAAAATTTTATAGTGACTAATGGTTGAACATGTGTTTGTTTGGCATATTTAATGTTCATGACATTAAGTATCTTACAATTTATTTTACCACTTCCTTTTGAAATGCCTTTAAATTTTATGGTGATTTACCATCATAAGCATGCTTTGAATATATTCTAACAACTGTTGATTGGTTTAATGTTGTTTTTATTAACTTTCTTTTGTAGGTTGTTTGAAATTTCTTGGGTTAATTGTTGCAATGTGAATTGCACAAGTTATTGTCTTTCTCCGTTTTGAAATGTGTCCCAATTGTGTAGGTATTTTCATTTACCCTACATCTACCTAATTATACCCATGCATGGCATGGGTAAAATAAATAATGAAATATATCTCTTAACTTGTTTTATTTTTTGAAATAGTAAACATCCTTCCTTTACCTCTCTTGCTACTTGGATTGATAATTTTGCAAAGCTTAGTATTATCCTTACCTTAAATACCCAGCTTGGAAAGTTTAAATATAAATGTATCCATTTTCATCTACTTCTCACCAATTTTGTAAAAGTTAAACATTTATGCAAATATATTCAATTGAAATACATATGAAAGATGTTGTTCTTCATTTTTTTTATAATAAAATCAATTTTATTCATATATTAATCATTGCGTTATAATATTTTCTACTTTCAATTCACCACAATCTCCTTATGACTATTTGTCACTTTTTGTGATAACGAACCAAAATTATTTACTTTACCATGCTTTTGCCTTTGCCAATTTACAACCTGGTGAATATTAAATAATTTTAATCAATTATTGAGTTTTCACCTAGTTATCAAGTTGGTTATCAATTTCTAAACACTTATACAAAATAAATAAACAAAAAATAAATAATAATACTTATACTTTTAATTTTCTTAAAACCTTGTAATCAGCTAATAATTGACATGATAACAAATGGGTGTTGATTGGTTATTGTATAATCTATCCTTATGCATAACTAACAACTATTATTAATTTTAAAAATATTAGTATCAATAACCTATGTGGTTTTAATTATTTTTATAAAACAACCTACATGGTGGTTCTAAAAAGCAAAAACTGGCCAACATTCTAAAAATTGGAAAAAAAATGTTTTAGAGGGTTTTTAATCACCAAATTTCACCCAAAAACTTAATGAAGTCATCTGATTTTGGAATTTTTTTTTTTTTCAAAATTTCTATGTCATGTTCCAGTAGGTAGTGTAACATAGAAGGATGTTTTTAAAAAAAACTTTGGCTAAATCTTTTCATGGAAAAATGCCACTTCAATATGTCACAAACTAAAAAAAAAGCAAACCTTGGTATCAATGTCATATTAGGAGTTGGATTGTTTTGGTAACTAAATGAAAGCAGATCCATCCACACCCAATATGATTTTGAGCCTCTCTACATGTATCTAGTGTTGGGTTACTATAGCAATTTTAATACATTAGCCAAGCCAGGGTGAAATTCAAAATTCAAAACATGTATCAGATGGGTGAAGGTATATAAATTTCAACAAATTTCCAAACTATGAACAAGGGTATGTAGCCTTTCCAAAATTATTGTTCTAAATAGGCTAAAAGTAAACGACAAATATTTACCCTGTTCACATGGTATTGGTTGTAAATATTTTTCTCATTTACCCTAAGTTTAGCATTTGGTTATAAATGAATCAATGTAAGTGAAATCAAAATATTTACATAAGTATGGCATATTGCTAAGAGGAAAAGATAACCTGTGATGCAATTGGCATTGCAAATTACAAATTACTCTCCCTTGGGCAAAGGTGAACCTAAAATATACATGAGGCCATCAAAATGGCAATAGGGTAAGTCCGAAATGTACACCAATTGGCTAGGGTAATCAAAAGGGAAGCAAGAAAATTTTACAAGGTGCATAGTGTATATATTTATCCTCATATAAATTGCAACAATATCCAGGTTTAAAAACTTACCTACCCCCACATTCATGTCTGTCACATCCAAAATAGTAAGCACAAAAAAGAGCTAGTAAATTAATACATGTCCTTTTGGTTTGCACCATGTGGGGGTCATTGTTAGAACCGAATTAGTGGTAGTGATGGGGACCAGTTTACACTCACACAAGTTATTAAATTTATGTGTAAAATTACCCACTCTTTCAGTGGTATCTCTTAAATCTAAGTATGAAATATTGAAACCCAGCATTTAATGTACAAGGTTTGAGAGTAATGTTGTACAGGTAGAAGTAATGAAAATATAAGTAGCAGCAGTGAAAGAGCTCAGGAAAAATGAAAGACAGGATGAAACTTAGTTTACCACCAAAATTGATGAAAAAGCTAGTTTGGGTGCTTGTTATTTTGTTTTGTAAAATTTTCATTCCTAGTTACACGTTTGATGCCCTGTTATGCCAAAACTGGCCGTTCTCGCCTCTAATCCTATTACTTTAGGAATAACTCTAATCTTGAGTTTTTTTGAGTTAAGACCTTAAAACATTATCAATGAAGGAGTATTATTATAGAGTATCTTAATAAATATCAAGCTTCAATTTGCACTGCATGATAAACAAGGGTTCCTCCCACAATTGCAAAAAGCATCCAAAGACTTTCTTTCTATTTCTTTTTTTCCCTCTTCCTGTATGTTTACTTGTGGATCCATGGGGTTAGTCCATCAAGGCAACCAAGGTTTTCAATAAATCATGTGTAAATAAGTAATTCAACTTGTTTTTTTGGAATGACACTGGAATTTGGCTGGTACCTATCCCAAAACCCTTTTGCGCTAACGTAGTTGGGCACTTTGTGAAAAGCACATACACATAAGTACATGATTAAGTTCAAAAAAAAAGAGAATGCAAAACACCAAAACCCCCAAAACCAGTGATTTTTTTCAAATTTCAAATGTTGTGCCATTGGCTTAGCATCACAAGAGGGATTTCGCATTAAATGGGGACAACTTTTTTTCAACTTGTCTAAACATTCCAAAACTGCTACCAATTGAAAGCAGGGTTCAAATGTGGCCCAAAAAAATTTTAACTTTTTGTTTCAAGCAACTGGAACCATTTTATTTCTATGTTTTGCATTTTGGCGAAGTTTTGCACCAAAAGAAAACACTGCCCATAAAGCTTCCTTTTCGTAAAAATTCGTTAATTTTTTCTTTTGTTTCTGCAGGTACCATCCAGTGAAATTTTTTCCAACAAAAGAAATTTCCAAATTTTTGGAGTAATTTTTTTTAGGTGTAAATTTGATTAATTTTACTCCAATTACCCTAAATTTTAGAAAAATTAATCGAATTTACACCTTTTAAAAAATTCTTCCAAAATTTGACCAAAATATCACAAAAATTGAAAAAAATGTGTTTCAAAATTTTTTTATCGAAAATTTGGCCAAAATGTCACAAAATTGAAAAAACAATCTGCTAGGAGTCTTCTCTTCACAGAATTTTCAGCCAGACTGCGTTGTACCCTTAGGAATTTGAAAGATTCTCTCAGCATGTTCCTTCTAAATGCCATCAGTGCTCTAGGTGTGGGAAGAAGGATCCACATTCCACTCCACCCTCACATGAACCCAAAAAGCCCACAGCCCTTTGGCTTTACCAAGCTTCAAGACCGCAATCAGATTTTACTAAAAATTCTCTTCATACCTTTGTGGATATCAGGTGGGTACCCGCCAGGTATCACAGTAAGTAATGACACTAGCATTTTGGAAAGTGAATTGCCTGCAATTTATGGGCATTTAACTTTTCAAACTGCACAACAAGTTTTTACACTCTGGAAAATGCTCTCTAAGTACTCTTTAAAATATCAAGGAGGTCTTTATGCCAATAGTAAAGCTCTGGGTTGGTCATTAAACAAGGGGCTTACGGCCAGGTAGTAATTTTGGGAATGTTATACACCCATGGGCCTTACCAACCATATAGCACAAGGTGCACCTTATCATAAGCCTAAACATACAGAGATCAGAAGGTTATAGGAGTGAGACAGATCTTACACCTACAATTTAGGAACATGACAAATGTCGTGACACCTATAAGTAGGTATGAGATCCCTTGCTCCAAAATAGTACATTGCATTAATGCAATAGTCTTTTTGCAATTCACATGCAATTTTTTGGAGTGAACTTTTGGGTGTCTATTCAATTTTTATCTTCATTTGGCTGACAATCATTTTTACATTGGTTTGCTTATTAAGTGTCCAAGTGCAAAACCCTCTCTAATTGGTGTAAACTTGTCAAATCAGGTTCTCAAAAGCACCAATACAACATAAAAATGGAAAAAGAGAAAGAAAAAATGTAAGTCCTATTTGAATTGCTAAATTGCTTAACCCCATCTCTAGGAATGGAAGTAAACATTTGACCATGCAAATGAATGACAATGTCCAACAATATAAATTGTAATATATCGAATGATGAGATACTTAAATAGTTTGATTCTAAAAGACTGCTGCAAAATACATGAGTTTCTTCGATGCTGGATTATTTCAGCCAAAAGTTGTGATTATAAGTAGCAAGTCAGTGCATCTTCATAGCAGTTGGGCATTCATGGTGTTTCCTTTGTTGGTGTGCAAAATTGTACCAAAAGAGCAAATGATACAAACCACGAGTATATTTGCATGTAAAAATTTGATGCAATGAGAAGTTGATAAGTAGGCTGAATTTTATGGTTAAGAATTAATTTTAATTAGTTGTTGAACTTCATCCCTTTACAAACACTTGTTTTAATTTAAATTTTAGCATTGAAGAGTGCGTACATGAAATTTGACCTGATTTTTGAACTGGCATGGAGCTTCTTGAATTTGAAACAGTATTTAAGATCCAAAACCAAAGGCTTTAAAAATTGGAAGAACCATGTTGAAACCCTCAATGTTTAGGAAACCTCCAAATAAATTTTGAATGTCAAAAGTGGGACTGGAGATTCTCTTCAAAGAAAGAACCACACAACACTACACCAAACCGTCACCAGAGGTTAGAATATATATATTGGCATATAACTGGTGAAGGTCAAAATTTGAAAGACCCAGCCCCAGCTTGACTTTGCAAAAATTTTAACCAGCAACCAACCAGTTGTTCTTTCATGAAACCCTAAAACATTAAACCCTAAACCCTTTGAGGTTTTTGGAATACCTGAAGCAGGTGATTCTTTGATTCGATTTTTTTTCAAATACCCAGACCTGGCCAATTCTTTGATTCTGTTTTCTTAAAAAGGTACCCAGAACAGGCAGTTCTTTGATCAAAGAACTGCCCAACACTGGAAATTATGGTCCACCTTCTGTCCGTGTGCTGGTGAGTCTTGGTTCACCGTGGGTCTATATCTGCTGGCAGACTCAAGGGAAGAGATGCAATGCTGGAAGAAGAGACCAAACCATGAGCATGGACATCAGTGTTATTTTTTCCTGGTGAAATTTCGCCATTTTTAGACAAAGAAATTCGGAAAATTATGTTTTTCAAGTGTGAATTTGACTAATTTTGTTATTTTGGGGTGAAATTTCGCCAAAATTTTGATTCCCAAAAAATGAAAAAAAAAACACTGATGGACATGCAAAGTGTTGTCCACAACTCAAGCTCTACCCAGAATAGAGATCTGCTTTGTTTTTTTCCCTTTTCTTCTGTTGATACCCATTGGGGATCACAGGGAAAAAAAATAAAAATGGGGAGTTTTCTTGAAAAATTGGAATGGCTGCTGGAGCAGACATTCTGTTTCTGGAGATGTCCCCTCCCAAACAGCTAGGTAACTTGGTATCCAAGTAAGCTACAAAAATTGGAGCGGATCTTTCAAAAAAAATGCAAATAAATCATAGATAAAGATGAGGACAATTGCATGTTCTTAGAATGATTATCCCCATTTCTAGTTTAGTAGAGTTTCATAAAAGCTTTATCAGACGTCTGGAGCTATGATTGTATATTCATCAGTAAAGTACAACAGACCTATATAGTTGTTATGTTCAAATCCTTCAAATTATGGGATGTTAATCATGATGAAGCATGGCATTCAAATAATTTGGAGCGTGGGTATTTTTTTCAATTCTGTGGCTGTAAATACTTGGTGAATTTTGCAAAAAACCAGAAAGTTAATGAAAACTGTACTGCAAAAAAAGACTTGTCTAGAATTTCCTCCAAAAACATTTGCCAGCTGGTTGCAAAAATTTGCCACAGAAATAAAAATCTGATTGGGAGTACAAACCATTGTTGGAGGCTCTTTGAATTTTTAAAGAACTGCTGGTTGGTTTTTGAAATGTTGCAGACTCAAAGGACCACCAGTTCCTCTTCTTTGAAAAAATTTTAAATTAAAGAACCAGTGATTTTCATTAAAGTATTGGCAAAGAACTTGGGATTCTTTTGTCTGGTTTGGTCACTTTTTCAGATTTGTAGAGAACCATGATTACATACCAATACAGGTTCTTTGATTTTTTTATAACTGACAAGTAAATGTCGATATACCCAGGAGGATAACTGGTGGGTATTTTCCCCTGATTTTAAGAACCACCCAACACAGGTGCAAACTATCGATTAAAAGAATTTTTGTGAAGAGTGTGAGATCAAACTTTTGTGGCAGTTGAAGGGTGAAAGAAAATAAGAAGAACTTGGGTCAATAAAGTCGTCTCCAGGCCAAAGGAAAATTTGTTATCCCTCTCGCAGCCACAGTGACATTGTAAATCATGCAGCATATTGTGTTGTGTAGGGTAAAGCTCTAAGTTGGGGTATTCCTAAAATATTGGGCATATGACGAGTGCTAGCCAGTTTTGATCCAGTTTTGGGCGGTTCCCAAACTCTCACCCAGTTCTCGAACTGGCTCTCGGGTCGGTTTTTGAAATGAGAATCGGTTGAGACTTGTACATGTGAGAACTAGATAGAGAACCGAATCCAAGTTCTGAGATGTACAATAACCGATCATGAGAATCGCCTACCATGTTGTTTTCAAAAAGTTGGAGAACGGAACAGGTTCTCTGCTGGACCCTAGATTCTCTCAAAGGTAGGGATGCACTTAGGTCTCATAAACGAGAGTTGGTGTAAATAGGAAGGGCCTGACAGGCGGCGTAAGGCGGCTTAAGTAAAGTATCATTCATGACAGCTCCTACTGGCCTACCTCATTATTACAACACTTTTCCTCATTAAATTCTCCCTCTACCTCCCTCCATTACTCCCCTGGGGTTTCACTGTTCATTTGTTTCCAGTTCCCAGCAACCCTCTCCCCTCTGCAGCAAAGCAAGCAACCTACACCACTCACCGATAAGACTTCCCCTTCTCCTCCTCCACATCTCCCCCGCCCCCAAACACACAACTCTCCTTCATTCTAATTGGGAATGATAATTTGGAAAGGAAAGAAAATGAAAGAAATTTTTTTTTAAAAAAATTTCTCCCTTTTTTACTTCCTTGCATTTTGCATTAGATAACTGGATTGGGAGAACCAGGTTTAAAGCCGGTTGTTATTTTATTTGTGATAACCGATATGTCTAAGAATCGAACAAAATGAAAAAAATTAAAATTTTGATAGGGTCCAGTCCAGTTCTCACTGACTGTAAAAAAAATAAAATTCAAGACCCATTCCCAAAATTTGGTGAGAACTGCCCAACACTGGTTTGATCCTGAACTTTTGAGAATATCATAACCCATGAGTTTTACCCTTCAATGTGCACCAGGCAAATGTTATAAAATATATGTAGTTCACAAGTTGTAGGAGAATGGCCTTCTTACACCCACTCTGTAAGATCTCTCCTCTTTTCTAAGAGAGATATTCATGATCAAAGATGACTGCCAATTACACTACAAAAAATTTCCAACTGCTTGTCACTTATTGCCACTGAACCCACTCAGGGTTCTCTTTTCAATTCTGTGACATAAAGAGTTTTTGGATCTTTCGGAAATCTAGCAAAATTAGTTGAGTTTAGACTATTAGAAAAAACAATCCCAATTTTTGTGTCAACATGGCAACAAAACATTCGGCCAAACAACACTTATTCCAATGAAGCTGGACAAGCAACAATAAGACTATCTCCAAGAAACAGGTATCTAAAGGTCAGGCTGTTGAGGGAGTTTAGAGGTGTGGAAGTCGGAGGTAGGCAAAACTTCAGATGATTCCACAGTACAAATTGTCCCTGCATTCATTGTCATCATACAGGGAACTTTTGATGAGGTAGTTTAATGTACATTGTAACTCATGTTATGTCACCCCTC
>Ga0116227_10006788_pt1 | contig 22907 bp, 10 predicted proteins | sample S1TSphgellanicum_FD_89693 | JGI IMG/M metagenome (GOLD analysis project Ga0116227, IMG submission 89693) | Host-associated microbial communities from peat moss isolated from Minnesota, USA - S1T2_Fb - Sphagnum magellanicum MG | ecosystem: Host-associated > Plants > Peat moss > Unclassified...
ATCCCCCCCCCCCCCTCTCCCCCTCCCCCAACCCACCCACTTGAAAATTTTGTACTTATGGAAAGAAAATTTTGTCATGTGCATGTTTTCTGCACAAGTGATGCTAAATTTGGCAAACTTAATACAATAAGTCCACATTCTGTGTAATGGGTCACTGGTGATCATGGTCAGATTCCTCAGTTATGGGTATTATGGGAGAAATGTCAAAGGCATGGTTAGAACTTGGACTGAAAGAGTGTGGGAGAAGAAAGAAAGACATTGAAACTTTATTTATTAGTTTCTCCATACCAGGGGCAAGGCAAATGAATCAAGTTCCCCACCTGATGATAATGAGTTCCAAAAATGCATTACCTATCTGGATTTTGAATGTGGGAATCTGCAAAATGTTTCACTTCAACACCCAAGTCTTCAACATTTTGAATCAAGTTGTCCTTAAAATGATCCTTTCTTTGGTTCCCTCTTTCACTCTGAATTTTTTTCCATGCTACAAAATGTGAGTGCAGTTTACTGGTCATTGTTCACTAGATCAATGAATTCAATACTTTCCAATTAGTCCATGTTTACTAAGACAATAAATTCACTCAAAATCTGTGAAATCACTTGGTGCATAGGGACACCTCTTGTTGTAGACGTTGGTTATCTGCACCCAATTTTTTTTTTAAAACAATAAAAATTTCATATTCAAGGCAAAGAAGAGTGGTTTTCTCATATGGGAGGCTGAAAAGCAAGAATTTTTTTCATGAAGAGGTATTTGTTGCACAATATTTATAATAATGATAACAGAAATGAGAAAAAAAAGAAGCAAAAATCAAATTCAAACTTGTTATAACATCAACCGAAGGGAAAAAGAAACTTCTAACCATGTTTATTACCAATGTACTTTTTTTTTCATTATCAAGTTGATCTCACCTTGAACTCACCCCCTTAATGGGAAAAGGGTTGCTCTTCACCCAAAATCCTCTTCCTTTTGCCAATAATTTTAACATCTCTTCAAAAAATTCTCACAAAAAATCACAATCCATGAAAAGTCCACCAATTTTACATTTGGTGTTTTTTTTTTGTCAAGTTCTTCACCCATGCCTGTTTGCTTTTTTGTTCTCAAATCCATGACTTTTGGATGTTCTTGAACATCTAAACTTTGAAGTAATCCATCAAGTTTTGTTTGAGACCAAAATTGAACAAATTGTATTAAATACATGGACTAAAGAATGCATTAGATAATGAAGAAGATTAAGCAAAAATAATAAATTACTTATATTATCCTCAACTATACCCACAACATCTAGGCTAGTTTGGCATAAGGTGCCTAATAAGTATTTTCTTATCGTTCATGTTTGGAAATAGAAATAATAATATTTTATAATTTGGCATTATGCTAAATATTGAAGCTAGTGTGCTTGAGAGCTTCTTTTATATTTTTAACATGGAAGACATGTATTTTTCAGTTTTTTTCGACAATACCCAAAAATAATTAGTTAGTGCCTAGCTAGGCAAGTTACTTAGATATTTGTGCTTTGTCTAAATAATCAAACCTTTTTAAGGTCACAACATGCATGGAAGGAGCTTAGAAATGAAATGCAATCCAATGGTAGTCATTAGAACATGCATTCATACCTTAAGCAAAAGGTTTTTTCTTGCAAGTTTTAAAATCAAAATGCACAAAAAATGGGTTTTAATCATTGGATTTCAAAAAAATTAATGCTAAAAATATCTAATCTTTATATTAGGTTCTAATATAGAGGAAACAATGTAAAAGGGTGTTTTAAATATTTTTACTTTCATATCTTAACTTTAGCCAAATTTGGCTAGACTTTCTTATGAAGAATGCCACTTTGCTTCAATGTTTTTTCCCCCTAAATATGTGATTTTGACAATTTGGCAAATTGCTTGTTGGAAAAACTCATTTTTCACTTTTTCAAATGATTTCACAAGTTTTCCTCCTAGAGAAATCACAAAAATAATGAAACTTAGCTACCCAAAAAAATCATTGTTTTGGCAACATCACAAATTTTCAAATGATTGTTAATGAGAATTGGTATAGGTGGGGCAATTATGAAGTCCAATCAATTTGGTCTTCTGGTTGACAAATCCCACGGATTAAAAAGGTTTTCGTGCATGGAATTGTTAAGGAAGAAATATTGGATGTTCAAAAGTTGCAATTGTTACAATCAATAACTATTTTGTATTTTCATGTTGAGAATGTTCCACCCACCATGTAGTTACCTTCAACAATTTCTTAAATAATCTTTATATATTCATGGTTACATTTCAATGACTAATTTGTTGTATGCACATAAATTCACAAATATTTTATGATTGTTGTTATTTTATGAGTAGCATTAGATAAATGTGTTTGGTTGGGGTTGTTTTATTTTAATCAATTTGAAATATCATGACATGAGCCAAAGGTATTGAATAACACATTGTTTGATCATCTTGATTCGGTGTGTGAAATTGTGCTTACTCCAACCAACAAGAGAAGAGATGGAAAGCTTGTAATTGTTTGGGAGTTTGGACATATTTTATAGTTTTAAAATGTTCATGATGGTAGTGTCATGATTAAATTCTTGAATAGAAATTTATCGTGGGTAATTTAAAGCAAATGGAGCTTAAGATGTTGTTTTTTCTAGTTTAAAAAAACCAACTTTGATTCAAGCATTGCCTTTAAGGCATAGTCAAATAATATGGTGTTGCTTTTGGCCTCATCATTTGGACTAATTTACATTATCATAAATTTTTAACTAGGTAGATTGGAGGTGCTATAAATGAAGGTGATGTCTTATTTTTAAAAAGGCCATGCTTGAGGCAACATTTCTTCTTTTTACAAACTAGGGTAAAATTTCACCCTTGGTTTGAGAGTTGCAATGAGGCAAAAAAAAACAAAGCCTCATTCTCTTTCATTGCATATGGTATTGAATGAAGTGGTAAGTTGCCAAACCACATCCAAAACATCCATCTTCATCACCATGATGAAATTGGTTATAATGAATGAAAGTCTCATCCCATCTCCCTATTGCTTTTCAAGTCTAGGGTCCACACCACCAATAACTCCAAAAAATCTTCTTGGCACCAATTGGCATTCATGTGATTACTTCCCTTATTCATTATTAATCCACCTAATGTTTTTTTTTTCCAAAATGCAATTTGATGGTGTAATATAAATGGCCAAAATCTAATTCCTTGCTACTAGTTTTTACGAATAAAGTTGTAGCATTTGCAAGTTCATCATCTTAATTGAAGTTTTTCAAAGCTAAGATGACTACTATTCCCAAGTCCTGTTGATTCAAGCTTTGTTTGTTGAATTTTTGACAAGATTTGTGTTCATAAAGGTTTAAATATGGAATAAATATTATAAAATTCATGGGCCATGGTTTTTTAATAGTAGTTGTGTGACTTTATTTTTCATATGTTCATATTATCTAGACATGAATGTTGTGTGACTAAAACACATATGAAACACATATAAATAGGATGAGGGATTTTATGAAGATTTATGAATGAAAATCTTGCATTCTACATGTACGCGCTTCATACATGTTTTAGGCACATAAAACCTATGTTTAAACAATACAAACCTATGAAAAAACAAAATTTGCATGATTATTATTGCTAAAGCATGGCCCAAGGAGTTTTTGATGAATTGTAATTTCATCATGTTTTTTACAATCTTTCAATATTTAAATTCATCCAAGAACCCAAAGCTCATCATGCATTCTTGCCTTGTGTTTGATTAATAGATGTTTCCAAGGTCATTTAGTTCTTTTAGTGGGAATAAATCATCTTCCAATGGAACATGGCCGCTTATTAATTTTGTAAGTTGTCCACTTGACAATGTGAATGCAATAGATGATATGAATACATTTAAGCTTCAAACACTTCATGAACTTTCCAAGTTTGATGTCCTTGAAATCCTTCTTGATTGGATAGACTGTGAGGAGATCATAAAGTTTGACTCACAATTTGACCCAACTTTGTAAAGGCATTAAAATGACTTGGGTGGAAAGGAGCCCAAAAAGTCTTATGGTGCCACTAAAAAGTTATGAACTAAGTGGGCTATTTTATCCACACTATGATGTGGAAGGGACCTACTTTTTTTATTAAGAATAAGGACAAGACTATTAATTGTAAATGGAATATTTTAAGTAAACGTCAAGGTTGTCAGATTGTTGTGTGTGATATGCCAAGGTTTGGGGTGAAAAAATGTGAGGAGTATGTTGCAAAAGACTATGCACACTTGAAAAATGTGTGGTTGTATGCTTAGAGGGGTCTTAATTATGTTATAGTCCAAGTAACCACACTAGTAGGTGAGTGAAATAGGAAATTGTTCAAATGAAGACATTTCATATTCTTGCTCATTGGGCATTGCCCAATGCTAGATTATGAAACCATGCATTGGTTGTTTGTTAGTTTAAGGGTTTCAAATAATCAAGCCATGCACTAGTTTGATTTGTTGGTTGGATCCTTGTTGAAAATATGTTCATCCAAATCTAAAATGTTATTGTTAAGGCTCTACAATTTGCTTAGTTCATAGGGCCTTGTTTTTATGACATAATTATAACCATTGACAATGATGGATCTTGGGTTTGTGTCCATGTTATGTGGTTGAATTTTAAACCAAGGTACCTATTTTGATAACTGTGTGTTAAATTAGTTATAAATGAATCAAGCTCTAATAATCTCATTAAAGTGAATATGAATGCATTTTTTAAGAGTGGGAGGATAGTTGAAGAGGATTTATCCAAGATGCTTATGTGCTTTGGTGTAGTTGGGGTTTATGTTGAACTTGTGAAATGGTGGAGGTGGAATATCAAATTCACAAATATTATTGTATTTTAATTGTTTGTGGAGTGGTAAACATGGAACTTGGATACATTTGTGGACTAATTTGCATGAGTTCATTTATCAAGGTCAAGGTGGAAGGTGAAAGCAAAGACTCACAATTGCTTTGAATTGTTTATGGAACAATCACATTCACAAAACTTGAATGCTTATTGTGAATTTTGCTTTAGTTGTTTATGATTTGGCAAATGTGGAAAATTGAATGCAAAATAGGATTCTTATTTGAATCATTTGATCCATGCCAAAGGTAAGACCTTGGATACATATGTTGAATTTTTTTATAAGTTCTTGAATGATGGCAAAGGTGGAAAATGAAATGTAAAGGCCCAAGGTTGGGGAACAACAAAAGAAAAACTTGAAGGTTTTTTGTGTTTTTTTAAAAATTGTTTGTGATTTGGCAAATGTGGAAAGTTGAATACAACATGGGATTTTCCGTGAATTGTTTGCTCCATGGCATAAGTGGGAACTATGATGAATTTTTTTATTTTTAAAAGTTATTTGCTCAATGGAAAAGGTGGAAATTAAGTGCCTTTTTTATTAAATCATTTGCTTGATGGTAGATGCATAATCTTGAATTCTTTTCTAACCTTTTTTTGAGGTGTTTGCTTTGTGGCAAATGTTGAATTTTGAATGTAGAGGTTTCATTTGCTTTGAGTTGGTTGTGGAATAGTAAAGGCGGATTTGTTGATTTTTTTTAGTTGTTTGCTCAATGGCAAAGGTACAAACTTCTATTTTATTTTATTTTTCTTTATTTTCTACTTAATCATAGATGTAGAAACTTGAATGCACTTGTTGACTTATTTTCAAGGTTCTTTCTATCATGGCAAAAGGGGAACTTGCATGTAGATTATCAACTTGCTTTGAGTTGTTTTTGGAATAGAAGAGGCAAAAACTTGAATAAATATCTTAATTTGCTTTTAAACTAAGGTTTACCATAGATGTAAAAATTGGAATGCATTTGCTAACATTTTTTCAAAGTTTTTTCTACTAGTGGCAAAGTCAAAAAGATTTTGGGTTGGATTGTTTGTGAAATGGAAGAATTAGAAAAATTGAATGTGTTTACAAATTGTGGTTTGAATTGTTTTTGAAATGGCAAAAAGTTCAATTGTTGAATTTGACCCTTTTTTTTTTTGAAATGGAAAAGAGAAAAAAAAATGTATTTTATCTATAGAAACTTATGGTGTTATTTGCATGTCTAATTTGACTTTTTGGTTTTGTGTGATGTATCATTCCTATAATGTAACAAGCCAACTTGGGCCTTGTTTGTGACATACACTTGATGATGGAGCTTGCATGTGTGTTGTCATTAATGGAGACCATGCAATCCCCCCTAAAATTTGTTCAAAAGAGATTTTTTCATTTGAAGGTTTGCCAAGGTCATTTATATACACATTGTATTATAACACCACCTTTTCCTTCCAAAGTGATAAGTTGTGGTCTTTTCATGGGCTATTATTACATGGGGACCATCAACAAATTCATATGAAATGGATGATCAATTATAACAAAATTCCATCCAACATCTTTTGTTGTTTTAAATGGTGACAAGACATGGAATGATTGGAATGAATTTTACCTCGAAACAAGTGGCCCATGTTATCTATCACATGCATAACATTTGTATTCATAATGGCATTGGCGAAAGTTGAGTGCAAGTTATGAGTTCCTAACCCTCATCAAATTATGTCATTTGTGTTGTTTGTGAATAAAATATAATGTGCATTTGTTTATTATTGTGACACGTGTGTGGTGAACAACAAATGCAATAATCAATATCATAATGTCTAAATCATGATGTTGCTTTATGGCATATGGTAGAGTTCAATCTCCAATGTTATTTTTTATATGTAGCTATCATTGCTTGGATAATAGCAATCCCTTATGTTTTTTCTTTTTTGGTTCATAGTTGTTTAGGTTATCAATGAATGTCAAAGGTAGTGTGACATGTCCAATTTCTACATGCAAATGTAGATGGTGTTTTATGATAGTATGGTATTACCAAAATTGAATGGCTATTGTGGATTGATGTACTATTGGATGTTTATGGTGTATGGCAAACTTGGATACTTTTGTAAATTGAATAATGATGACATCAAGTGATGTAATTAAAACCAACAATAAAATTGAAGCATTTGCCTTTGAGTTCACCAATCAACTCAAACATGTAGTGATATCTAATGTCCATTTGCAAAGGTAGATGTTGACATTTGGGTTATGTCAAATTTCACTTTGTTTTGATTTTTTAACACTGGATGTTTGAGTTATTTGGTGATTGCTAGAGGCAATGTCCAATTTCTAGCTACAAATGAAAATGGTGATTTGTGACATGTGGCAAATTTTCATTTGTTATTTTATCAATGCAAAGTGTAATGCTTAAGTTGTTTGGTGTATGGTAGAGGCAATCTCAAGTTTTTATGCACAAATGGAAAGTGTGTAATGCACATATGGCTCCCATTGAATTTTTTTGAATGCATCATTGGATGCATATGTAATGTCTTGCATGGCAAAAGTTGTTGAAGGATTAATTATGGAGTTGGATCCTCAAGTTTTGGAATAGTCAATGATGGATGCCATGGGGATTATTCACCCCTAGTACTAAATGCATGCATATGCAAAAATGACCTTTCCTCAACATTTGGAGGTCCTAAAAGGCTTCTATTGCATAACACATCCATGTGGACAAGCTAAAAAGGGCATATGTACTCTTATGGTTCTTGTCATTCCTTTGGGGTGGGATTTAGATACTTAATAGGGTCTTTTTAAGTTGACAATGAAGTCCAATGTTGTTCAAGTCATGGCTAAAATAGTGGCACTTACATCTAACAAGGTTAATCTAATCATTATTAATCCTCTCATGCATATATGGCAAGTCATCAATGCATCACAATTGTTGAACTTTTTTCTGAAGAGCTTAAAGTTGGTTAAGAGTACCCGAGTTCATGTTGTTGACTTTGTTGAAGATAAACATTGTTTCTATTCAATAATGTACTATGTACACAATTGCTTGAACCTTCATTTGCAACTTGTTTACATTGTCATGTGCACACAAATCTTATTCACATATGACAACTTCGCATATCAACCTACCTACCTAGATGACTTGTGGTCCAATATTCTTGGGCGACAAAAAATGAAAGCAAATGTAAAGTGTATATTAACCTTGAAACACTAATAATAAACATTTGTGCAACTAAAACTTATGCACAACCTACAATATCATATTACACTTCTTTTCCTCTAATAGTTAATATAACAACTACATGTGTGCTTCTAACTTATGGATTTATCCTAATAAATTGATAATATTTAAACTATAATTGTGGTTTGGTTGAAATCAAATCTCTTTAAAACACACTTAATGAACATCTGGTTCTAGAATGGAATGCACTTAACAACCTAAATAACATTCATATAATAATCCCATTTTTTTGTAAAACCCCAATTATGTCATGTCTCCGATCATACATTTAACAACCCAAACAAACATTAAGTTTTTTATCTTGTTTTCTAATCCCTCTTCATAAAATGCATATTGCAATGTTGAGCCATTTTGTAATACCTCCTACAAGGATCTCACATTGAATTTTTAATTTTCTTTATGTGTGATTTGAAAACATCTCACTTTCCAATGAATTTGGCAACGTGAAATGCGTTCCAAAGTTCGTTACTCATTCAACCCTATTAAATGCAATTAAAACTTTATTTCCAAACTTTGACATCCCACAATTAAACAACTTCACCTTTCAACTACAAAGCCATTTTCCCCACCTTAGTTCAACATTCCTTTATTAATCTTCATCATCTCTCAACCATTATCACTCTGATTTAAAACTAAACATGGTCAAGATGTTAATTGTCATCAATGTGCAATGGAAAGTTCTTAGTGCAAAGCTATTGAAAACAAATGTGGAAGCTTCCACACTTGTGTAAACACATCACAACAAGCACATCTCCCTTGCTAGATTTGGCTTATCACACAATGTGATACAAATAAAAAATAATCTACAATCCACCATTCTTCAAAACCTTTACGTCATTCTCCCACATGAATACAAATGCCACCATTCCATTTTGTCTTATCCTCACAACATCCTTCATTTATTAGGATTTCATCTCCTTCACAACACCAAAACAATGTCAACACAATAGTAACATCTTCGCCAATTCACATTGCCCTTATTCATCACACTTGCAATGCACACGACACACAATATGCTAATACAAGCTTATTTTAAACACACAACAACAAGAGCAATCTCACCTCCCATTTTTGAAAAATGGTAAAATTTTATGACGATCAAATGGTGTAGTTCACATTGCCAACAACTCCATGTCATGTTTTTTTACATCACACAAGTAGCACATGGTTGGGACAAATATGCTTTAACTATGAAGCTACTTTTGAACCCAGTAACTCCTTGGTTTGAGTAAGTTTTGGAAGTGACCAATTTTTGGAAGAATACCATCCTATAACTTATTAGCCCTCCATCAACTTAGCATTGTTTTCAAATTTTTAGGATATGAATAGTCTCCATGCTAGAAAACAATACCAATGAAACTTTTAAAGGTGGCTCATGTAGATGGAGCAAAATGAATTGTCTCCATGGCTCACTTATAAATGAAGGCCAATTGGATTGACATTGGGTTTCACCTTGGGAACCTATCCTCATCAAAATAAGGTCCTATAAGTAGGTTGGTACATACAACACAATAGGTGGTTACTAAATGCATGGAGGCATGTAGATGGTTTGTATGTAAATGATGACTAAGAGTTAGTGGGTTGTTAAATAAATAACTACACTATCATGATCACTCCAAAGTTCACTACAAAGAAATATAGGTCCAATTCACACAACATTTCACTCATTTATAATGAATTTCGTGAAAATTCATTCCAATAGATTCATAATCGAAATTGTAAACAAGTGATCAATTGAGTGAACTAGGACTCATGTTAATTGACCAAGTGAGGTACATAGATTGTACACATATAGATTGTTCACATGGGAATTTTGTAGGGTCTTCACAAATTTTAGTAAAAGTTTTTAAATTGATTTTTAATTTTTAAATGTAGATAATTCTGAGGAATATTATTAAATTAATTTTATCCTCAGTTTATAAAATTCAGTTGACATTTTCTTAATAGCACGATAAGTTTAAGTAAAATATATCACATTTCATTTGAATTCATTTGAAATTCCAACCTTTGACTAATTTTTTTGTTCTCAAAATTTCTCAAATGAAGCAAATAAAAACATGGTCTTGAAGATTTTATATATATACATTTTTCTTTTGAAAGTAATGAATTCATGGAAGAACTATTTTACAAATCAAATTTAACATTTTTTCACAAATTGTTTTTGCTTGAATTGACATGTACAATATTTTAGAGGTGCTTAAATGTGAAATTCAAGACCTTCATAAATGCTTTGGCTTTGTTAATGTTATTTTGGTAATATTAATTATTTAATAATTAAAACTTGTGATTAAACTACTATAAAATCTCACCTTTTAAACCATCTGTTGCAATTAGTAATGAAATAATACAATGAATAAAAAAGTGTCATTTTCATAATTAGAGGTCAAGCCGATTTCCATTTGAACCAAATATAACAGAAACATGTTTAAATAAAACCCATTCTCATTGATCGCATGTAGCAAGATGTGCATCAGATGTAATGGGACATGCATTGCATGTGATGCAACAAGGTGCATGTGTTGATGTGGTCATGTGAAATATGATGCCAAATTGGAAGAATGGGTCTTGTCATTGTAGTAGGTACCCTAAGCCCTTGTGACATAGATGACAATTAAGGAGGAGCAAAATGGTGGGTGGGTTTTCAAATCATAATGGCTTTTGCTACATTTCTGTTTGTTTCATTCTAGCCAAGTGGGTGTTCAGTAGGTAGTTTGCTCTGCATTTTCTGCATTTTTCTTTGCAAATTTTCATAAATTGAAGTAAGAGTAGAAGACAGGGTCTGCCTGTGCCCTCTGGAGTTCCAAACAAAAGAAGACCCAAAACAAATTAAGTAGACAAGAAAGTCATTAGTCTGCTTAAAAGCTTCTGATCCTCCTTACTCCCTTTTCCTCAAGAGTCAGACTGACTCACTGACTCACTGACTACATACACATCAATGGGTCACAGAAAAAACCAGTTCAGTTTTGCTATCCATACATGCATTGGGCCCAACAAAATCCCCCGCTCATGCACCTGTTTAATGTCCTTAAATGAAGCCTGGCGGAAAGAGAGCTGGAGGGGAGAGCTGAGAGGAGGAGAGGAAGAAGTAATAAAGTAGTAGCATGAAGAAATGAAGTTCATCAGTGTCCAGGATTCCTGAACCATAAAAGTAAGTACATACTTACGCGCACTGGCAACATTAGAAATACACATCACAAAACAAAAAAAATTGAGCTCAGTCAGTTCTCATGATCCTCCCTCTCTCTCTCTCTCTCTCTCATCATTTATGAACTGACTAGCCATGTTCATTGAAGGGGAGGTAGCTAAGAGCTGAGATTCCAAGCCCCATCTAGATTCATGAGTACAGAATCCTCAGCTTCCAAAAGCATTCATCACATCCAGGCCAGTCTTGGATCATCAGCCACTTTCTCAGTTGGAGACTTACTGGATCTGAATTTTATCATCAGCTTCCATGAACATTGATCGCATCCAGTTTGTGTTTCTTCCTTTGGGGATTCAATTTTTTATGATGTAGCCAAAGTTGCAATCATCCTTGGAAGAATTATGAGTCCAATTTGGCTCTAAAGCAGATTATGATTTTTTTTTAATCAAAAATTATCCTTCTACTATTTTGGCTATCTTCTTTTGAACCAAGTATAAAAATAGAGTGATTTTTCTTAATTCAAGCATATCCTAATCTCTCCATTTTTTTTTAGTTTTGTCAATTTTATTATGTAGCCAAATTTGTGATCATCCATGGGAAGGGAAGGGAAGGCTTTAGCCAAATTTGGCTATAAACGAGATATGAAAAATAAAACTAAATCCTTCTATATTTTTAATTGGCTACCTATTTCAACAAAGAAAAGAAAATCTAGCAATTTTCTTAATGATTTTACAAATTCTCAAAGATCAATTCATTTTACAGGTTTTAAAAACTTTAATTGCACTTTTGGGTGAAATTTCAACAATTGAAAACAAAAAGGGCTGATACAATACAATACACACAAACTCAATTTCCACTATTCAATTTCTACACACAATTCAAAGAGGGAAATTAAAATCCGAAAGAAACCAAGAATAGATCACAACACTCAAAGACAATTATTAAATCAAAGTCTGAATCTAGGAATTAAAAAATTCAATGATAAATAAAACTTGACCTTTTCACACTTCACCTTCATGGTCACATTTATAGAATCAAAACTACTAACATCATTGCTATAACATTGAGATCACTCTTGACCCACCCCATGAACTTGAGCAACTTATGGACTTCCAACTTTTGGACTTGTGATGTCTTAGCCATCATCATCCACACAAGGAAATTTTGATAGCAAATGAACTAGAAACATACACTTGATGATGAATGATAAATATATGATATCCATATCACTCTAAGTTGTTGTTTGTGAACAAGGGGGGGGGGGATGGGGGGTGAAATTTTGCATTGTGAAAAAAATTCTTTTTGGGATTTTTTTCCTTCTAAAAATTGTAAATCCAAAAAACATTGCACAATAGTGAAAAAAAATCGTCTAACTTTTGAAATCACAAAATTGAAAAAACAAATCCAAATCATTACAAAGAGATATGGGCACATTTCATTCAAAATTTCACTCACTTTGGAGCAAAATTCACGGAAATTCACTACAATGAATTTGTAATGAGAAATGTGAAAAATTGGTGAAAATTCACTTAAATGAATTTGAAATGGGAAATGTGACCATTCATGGAAATACACTACCACAAATTTCTAATGGGAAATGTGAGAATGCATGGAATTTTTACTACAATAAATTTGTAATGGGAAGATGTGAAGATTCATGGAATTATTCACTACAATGGGAAAATATGAAGATTCATGGAAATTCAATGCAAATGAATTTGTAATTTGAAACATGAAAATCCATGGAAATTCAAATGCAAATGAGTTTGTAATGAGAAATGTGAATAGTCATTGAAATTGAGTGGAATGAATTCGTTGCAATGAGAGAAGAGATGTGAAAAATATTCATTGAAATTCAATGCAAATGAAATTGGTAATGGGAAATGTGAAATTCATGAAAAACTCATTGCAATGATTTTTGTAATTGGAAATGTGAAAATTCATTGAAATTGAGTGGAATGAAATTGTAATGGGAAATGTGAACAACATGTTGGTGTAGGTGATCACATACTCTCTCTCTCTCAGAGAGAGAGACGTCAGATCTTCACCCCGCTCTCCAATTCAAGCAGATTCGAAGCAGCCGAACTAAATTGTAAGGTAGTAAATGGTGTGCTTACTTCAAGTGGTGATTTTCATGTGAGCTCAGAGATTTCTTCGCCGCCGGCGGCTGGTCTGTAGTAATCCATGAAATTAAATGTCTTAACAGAGGCATAAATATGCACACGGGTAGTGGATTTTGGTGCCAAATCCTGCCATGTTCCTTCCCCCTTGTAATTAAGCCTGTTTTTTTTTTCTTGGCAATTGGAGTCGTGTGTGTGTGTGTGATTATGCTCAACTAACAACCAACGCCTCTCTATTAACTTCTCTCTCTCTCTCTCGCTCGCTCACCTACTTTAACTCTTTGTGCCAGAATTTCGGGCTCCCTGCAACAAAAGTGCAAACCATGGATGATGATGATGGGTCTCTGACATTTTATTCTATTGTTATTTTCGGTTCTCGCTCAGGGGTTCTTCATTTAGCCTGGTATTAAACTGGCTGTTGCAAAGCTGGTGAAGGAATAATATAGACTAGTGTGGCCTCTGCCCTTGGCCCAAGTGTTACCACATCCTCAACTGATTTTTCCTTTCAAAATCTGGTTTTTTGAAATCTATTTGAATTTTCAGCGTCAGTAATCACTTTGAAATCAATTTCTCCCACATTCTGAATCCAAATCTTACCCAAAATAAATTCCATTAAATCCTGCTCATCAAGATCTTTCCAATAACACCAAAAGGCACATTCCAATACCTCCGAAATTTTCAGCTACGATTTAATTTAATTTAATTTTCAGTGAAGAAATCATTCAATATTCAAGAACTTTTGCACTGCAAGTCCGAACGCCATGAAACCAAAGCTGATGCACCCCTCCTCCTTGAGAGCTTTCCAAAGAGACCAAGAACACATCTGAAGCATCCCGGTTCAGTGGATCTCATTGGTACAAAACAAAACAAAACAAAACAAACAAACTACCTTGCTTCATGGATAGATTACCAAAACCAGGAAGAAAACAAAGTTGATCCGGTGAGGAGGAGGGGCGAGGGGTATTGAGGGGGAAGATGAAGGACCACACCCATTAACCCTAATTAACCCTAATACACATCAATCAATTTGAAATTATTATTTTTTCATGATCTACTATAATATTGTCTTATGAGGAGTGAAATTATTCAGATTTTACCTTGCAAAATAATTATGATAGTTTTCAATACTTGGACTTTTTTCATATATTTTAAATTGTTTCAATATTTTAAGGATTATTTCAATGGCGAAATTGACCCTAGGGTAAAGTATGTTAAATTAACTACATTTTAACCACGTATGGTTTTGTAACATGCAATGTATTTTGATTTTATTTGCAAGTTACAGAAAAGTTGTTATGTGGAACTATTACACAACTATGGTATAATAGGCATACCATTTTGAATTGTTTAGTCTTGCCATGTTTGTGTATTGCTACCATGACAAATGTAAATTTGCACATTCATTGCCATGTCATTCATGATGTTGTCACAAGCAACATTTTACAACTTGTTTTTAATTATATAATTATTTGTGAGCATGTAATTAATATGTAGTTAAATTTCAACTTGGAATTTGAATTTTGGGCAAAACATGACATGTGGTAATAAGTTAATAGATTTTTCCCTTTACATTAACAAACTTCTTACATTCATATTTGTTTTCAAAAATTTCAAGATGAATTAAAAATGAAAGGGATTTTTTTTTCAAACATTTTGAACACTTCTTGGACTTTTGGTGATGCAACTATCCCTTGTTACATAATTGAGATTACTTTTGCCATTTTGGCTTTCCATTTCAACTCAAGATAAGTTGCAAGTCTTATTGTTCATTTAGAAAACATGAAGGTTTGAAGGTCAATGAATGTTCTTTTGTTCATTTGTATCAAAGAAAAATGGTGTCAAAAAATCCTTCATTTTGTTTAGAAGATTTGTAAGATGTTATTTATGTTAATGAAGGATTTGGAAAGGGTGAAAAAATAGACAATGATGTCCAAACATGTTGTGGCCTTTGTTTGTGTATTTGGGGTGAAAGGTGGAGTTGAAATAAAATTAATTTGTTTAAATATGTACGTTATTTTGTATATTTATGATAACTTTCATTGTTCTTGTGCAATAAAACCTTGTTAATAATGTTTGAGTACATCAAAATCAAAATTGTACATAGAATGCAAGGCTTTTTCAAAATTAAAATGGTGGTTGTGTTTGAAAAATATAATTGTAGAAGAAAAATGTATGTGATGTTATACAATTTGGCAAGTTATTAATAACTATCTCATTAAATGTGTTTTTGTTTGTTGTGTAATAAACCACTGCTATAAATTGTGTCATTTAAGCTATATTTTATGATTTTTAAAAATCAAATCAAGCCTTTGGACAAGTTGACTTTACAATTTTAAAAATGACCAATTGTTTACAATATGCAAATCATACATTTGTACAAATAGTTCAATCATTTAGACATGACTTAGTGTTTAGTTGTGTCCACCTTATCATGTATGTTTTCACTAACAAACTAAGCATATTGTCATGTTTGTTTTGATTAAAAACTAGCAAGTGTTAGTTGATGTGACTTGTTTATTTTGGTTTAAAAAATAACCAATACAATTCATTTACAGTTTTATAAAAAAAAATGAGTACAAAAAAAAACTATCCACCTTCAAAAATCATACAAAATTTCAACTTTGATTGATTATTATGATTAGTATAACTTACATCATTTTTATTGTTTCATTAAATAAAAGTGTACATTTGGATCAATATGACAATTAAAAGTTGTCTTTAAATGTCCTTAAACACAATTTAAGAACCATGTCCAATTGCATTACTTTATTCAAAGTGAATCAATTGAAGAAAAAATTATTTATTCAAATTGTTTCATATTCTAATTGCAAATAGAATAAAGTATGTTTTGAACATGATGGCATAAAGTTTTAGTATTATAAAATTTTAGATTTTGTGGAATTGATCTTAAAGTCTCAAAAACATTCATCAAAAAGGTTATTTCAATAAGGAAATATTATTATTATTATTATTATTAAATTACATTCCAAATGTTTGGAAGGAAGTTGGGGAGACATGGATATTTTAAAATCACATTATTTTATTTTTAAATAAATCTTTGGCACTCCAAATGAAAGACCATCATTCTAGAGGTGTTATTCTTGCATTCCTTATTGGTTCATACTTCAGCATGACATTCAAAATTTGTTCAATTATTTTTTAACAACTATTTTTACATCTATGGGTTGAAAGACTAAACAATTATATCCACCTTTCGTTGTTTAATAATTCAAAACATTCATTTTGCCTCAAAACACAATAACACATCATAGGACTATGTCATGGCTCCTATTGTGGTAGGTCAATTATGAATGCACCCAACAAATAAGTAGGAATAATTAAGATGCCTAGCCTAGTTAACCACATGCATATCTAGCCTATCTTAACATAATTGTTTAGCCTACCTATATTTTTGCCTAACTTACAAATAATTCACCTACCTAGCCTAAACCCTTATGCATGTACTTATAGGTTGTAGATATGAGGAATTAAACCCTCACTCCTATAAAGACAAACCAAATCCTTAATCAATGCACCACATTTTCATAAAAATGTCAATTATTGTCAACATATTATTATGAACATGTTTATTTCACATTTTTTCACATTAAGTTTATGTAGGTGAATAGGAAAGAAGTAAATAAATGTTGTGGACAACAAATTATTAAGAAAGTTTTCAAAAATTTCCATTTTTTTTTGAAAAATATGTTTAGAATTTTTTTGAAGTTTCCAAAAATATTATTCAAAAAATATGTTTGAATTTTTTAAGATTTTTTTTAAATAAAAAAAATTCATGAAAAATAGGCTTAAAAGTTTGTAAAAGATGTAAAATCAATTGAAGTTTATATAATAAATTTTTAGAAGTTGGTGGAAGTTTCTAGAAATCATGGCTGACAAAAATTTCTAAAAAACATGATGGGTGAAAGCTTCTAAAAGATGTGATTAGCACAAGTTTTTAAAAGGTCATTTAATATAAACCTATAAAAAGCTTCGTTAACAAAACTTTTTAAAAGATTGATGATCTTCCACAAGGTTCCATTGGGATAGTATAAAAAAAAGTCAATAAGGCCCCACCCTTCAATTTCACCAATGCAAGTTGTGACCATTTTACTTTTAATTCATTTCATGCCTTATTCAAACAATAAAGTTATATAGTCATTATTCATTATTGAATTCCTTGTTTGTTAAATCTTTTAATTTTCTTCATGTTGATTTTTTGTTGTCCTTGACAATATATAAATTATAAATGGGTAGATGGTCAATATTTTGATACATTTACCTACTTTCATACCTACCCACTTAGCACTGCAATGATTTAAATCTAACAAATGTGACTGATTGCAAACCACATAACACTTACAATAACTTATATAAATCATTATATTGTATGCACTTACATTATGTAAACACCACACATGCCATGTGTAAATGGTAATGTTTGATGTGACTAATAAAAAAAACAAGTTAGTCACATCAAACATACATACTTTTGAGGGGGGTGGGAACAGTGGCCAAAATGAACAAAATTTACACCCTTTAGTCATTTTGGATAAATAATTCAATTGCATATGTTATTGTAGTCACAATGATAGGGCATAAAATACATGTTTTTGTAATAACGAACCAAATTAAAACATGCAAACAATGCCCCCAAAAAAATGAAGGTGAAGCAAAAAACCAAATATGATAATGTTATTTTCAATATTCCAATTATGTGATGCATTTTGTTTTGAAGTTTGTTATTGTGTGTGAGTGTAGGTTGTAATTTAGTTTTATCAAATCACAGTGTATTATGTATGTTGCATTTTAGTAACATTTATGCATTTTACAACAATCTATGTATGTTATTTGATAGAACAATGTTAGTGACATTACCATCGTAAAATTATTTTATTTATGTGGAAAGTATGAACATTTAGATTTCTTTTGGACTACAAGGTTATTTATATGTTATTGACATCATTTCACATTTGACATTGAATATTAGAATATGACATTTGAAAAGTAAAGAAAGTGGAATGAAGAAAGCATGACTTGTTCCATTCTAGCAAGATAGAAAAAGACATCTCACAACATGGAAATACAATCTAAGTGTTTAGATGAAAATATTTAATTGTTATGGTTCATCATTTTTGTGATGACCCTTTGTATGGGAAAAGGAAGTTTTTTGCCATAGGTAACTCGGGCAATATAAATTTACATCAAATTGTATTTCAATAGGAAGGAACATCTTTTTAAATGTTATTATGATGTATTTTCAAAACTTGAATGTCAATGCATACAATTTTAAATCAATTTGTTGTTAATCAATAGTGATGCAATGCATTTCTACATTGTGTATCCCAATTTGAACAACTATAATGTGCATGCAAGGTCTATTGAACATGATGGTGAATAATGAATTGTCATGGCATCATAATACCTACAAAGTTATTAAATAACGTAATTACAATTTTACAAAAGTTATATTCCACAAACATTATATATCCATGGCCAATTCCATTATAATTACAAAATATTACCATTGCCAAATCCTTTCTTGTTGAAAAGTTCCAACTTATATTCCAAGTGAGTAATTTCATCGCAAAGTATTATTTTGTTAGTTGCATAATAGTCCATTTCCAATCACAAGTAGTTACATGTTTCTAATACGAAACATGGTAATATTCTCTCTATAGGATTTATTTGAAAAATATGTGTATGGGTTATATTATTGTCCTCAATCAATTACATGTCATGAATCTATGGAATAATATTGATGTGTGAAATTTTATCATCATACAACAATCAATAATGAATGGTAACATGTATATATTTGGACATGTGTTTGTTTGATTGTTTTGTTTGTCATATGTGATCATGTCATAACACTCCCAAATTGTGCCCCCCTTTCCTCATGTTATGCATTTAATACCTTTGGAAAACATTTGATGAAATAATTTGCATGTTTGTTGCTTTGCAATTTATAAACCAACATAACAAAAAATATTGAATTTATAGTGATTTGTTTTAGAAATAATATTTAAAATTATAATGATTTTTTCATAAAAACTATAAAGTTAAACCCAATTTGACCATAATAAGATTGGGATGAATGACATTACATGAGGTTTAAAAATACTTGGGCCAATGACATGGGGGCCATTGTTATTATTATGATCCTTATTATTTAATTGACATGGGAATAATATTAGGATTCATGACCTTACATGAGATTTTAAATACTTGGGCCAATGACACAAAAGCCATTTTTATTAATGTGTATTTATTGTGATCAATATAAATTAGTTGGTGGGTGCATTCCAAGTTTTTTTTTTTGTAATGAGCCTCTTTGATTGACCTTCTGTAAAGGGATGAAAATGAATTTCTATAGTTACTCAAGTAGTAGTTAATAGTTCATGTTAAAAATATATAATTTAAGGTCTGTCATCTAAAGACAAACCTACTATCTTGAACATAAACTATTTTAGTAGTGTAAAAAGAAGAAAGTACAAACAACAAACAAACATAATATGAAGGTTTGGGTAGTCATTACCCTCCAAGTTTCTACAATACCTTCAATGCATTAGAACGGGGTCCAATGGGTATGTAGGCCTTCCATGACTACTATCCAACCTTCCTAGTGCTTGTAGACCCTAGGGATGCTGCCTACCGTCTACAGTCCCCCAAAAAGCCTTCTTGTCATTGCCTTTACAAACTCCCTTGATTATTGCTTATTGTTTATATTAGTTTCATGTACCCTATAGACTTCAACTTCTAAGTACTTTTTCTTCCTACTATCATATATTAACTATTGCCTTCTTGTGGCAATAAGTAACTTCCTACCCCATAGACAAAGTCTTGCATACATTCTTACCAGTTTTTATAGAAGAAATGTAAAACTACAACACAAAATGTAACAATAGATTGTGCAAGTTTAAACTATGCTACCTTCTTCATTTTTCAATAGAATAAACTCACACAGAACACATGAAGGTTCTTCAACCATGTTCCATTGAAATAACACATAAGTACAAATATATTTCCAAACTACTCCATCTTTTGTAGTGTTGCACCACACATCTCTCCAAGAGAGAGCTTTCCATTCCAACTCCAAACTACAAACTTATTGAATGCTAAAATCCCCAAATCCTCCTATAATCCTCCTCCTCCACAAAATCACATAAGGCCCACATTGTCCCCATGAAAATAGGGTCTTTATCCTAATCCCTTCCTAAAAATCTCATAGGTGATTGGGTGGATTGCACCCAACCATTCATTAATATGAACTATTTAATCCCATTAGCTTCACCCCTTTGGTAAGGGATAGTAAGTTTACAACTAATGACTACTAGTTACTAAGATGCTTATGGCTCTAACTAGTTAAAAGATTTTTACCCCTTAACACCTATCACAAAAAAGATTTAAACTTTGTAGACTCCCAATATAAAAGTATTCACTTGAAACATATAAACATAAAATGACACACTTTCAACTCCTTAAAGGACTCAAATGTGAGCCCGAGTAGAAAACAGCGGAAGAGGGAGGAGTCGGAGCACGCTCCCTAGCTCACAACACTTTGAGGGGTAGAGGGGCATGTTGGAGCTCCGGGATGGGATTAGGAAGAGTTGACAAGCTTCACTCATTCACACGGGCCTGCACACAACCCACACAAAGTGGTTAGTGCATAGTTGGAGCACCCTTGGTGCTAGGATGAGCCACGGGCAACACGGACACACAAGACTCACCACGGCCCGGACTTGGGGGAAGCCACCACCTTCCCCCTCATAGTATACTCTATAGCTCTCCACGGAGGCTACATCCAAATGGTTCTTTTTCCCGGGACTCCCAAGTGGGAGTCCCGAAATCCCACCAATTGGGACTTTCACGACTTTGGAGCCCCATAACTTTGCGAGCAGACCTCCGATTGAAGTGTAGTCTGAAGCAAAGTTATAGCTCTCGTCCAGAGCTTTCCAACGATATGTGGCACGCCCCCTGCAGCTAAGTAAATCAAGTCGATTCCCGACTTTTTGTGGTCGGGAGTCAAATTGGTAGTTTGACTCCCGACCTTTCTTTTGGCCATAACTTGTGTTTCAGATGTTTGAATGAGCAATGCGAGCCCATTTTAGACATCTAAGTTTCAATAGCTTTCCAATGATATAAAGAACGTCACAATTCATTGAGTTTTGACCCCTACAATCGCTCTCTGAAGTTTCGGGACTCCATCGGGACTCCATCTCCCAAAGTGGGAGTTGCTTTGGGAGTGTGAGTGTTCACTCCCTCACACTTCTCACACTCCCGGGAGTATGTGATGTGACTCCCCGGCTTCCTCTTGGCCCGCACCCTTGCAATGCCTTTGCCTTGACTCCCGGGTTTCCTCTCTCTTGGCCCATAACCTTGCAACCCCCTTTGCCTTGGTCGCCAGCCCAAAGCTAGGGTTGTGACATAAAAAGTCTTTATATTGGTCCATTGATATAGGTTCCAAGAAAACAACGTTGGGTAAAACATACATGACAAAGTGAGGTGCTATTGGAAAACATGTCAGGGTACACATTGGTAACAATAAAAATCCAATAAATTCCAATATTTGAAATCTATGGGAAACTTTTAGAAAATAAACTTTCACAAGAAAGTATAGTATAAAAACAATCAAGTGAGAAACTGGATGATATGCTCATCATTAAATCATGCAATTAAAAGAAATGTTTAGTCATTTCCCAAATGCCCAAATGTAGAATTTCCACCTTAAGTGACCCCCTCCTCTTCCCACCCTATTCATGGGTTAGACCCAATAGCAAAAAGAATATGATGCATGTGAAGTTCTTCTTTACATTGGTTTTAAAACTTTTTTCTAAAGAGGAAGAAATATCAACAAAAGATTCAAGGTTGAACTTATTTGTCATATATATGATCGTAAACTACCATGTGATGGTTTATGGCAGAAATTTCACTATAATTTAAGTAATTGCAATTTATGTTTTATGGTCCCATTTTATATTAACACGGTTTGCCTTATTAGACTAGTTGTACTATTTTTTTCCATATCATTTGTCAATTCACCAATGGATGTCAAGGCACAATCTATTATCAATAAATGGATGTAATTTGTTGTCATATAAGCATATTATTTTATTTATGCCCTACAAGTTTTTGGTACATGTTCAAAGTTTATATATTTCTTATTCCAAATTCATTTAGTCATTCAACTTTATCCTCACATAATCCAAATAACCTTACCCAAGTTGAATTCTTACAAAATGGTTCACACTATTGTTGGTAAATTACTTTCCAATATTAAAACTTTCTTTTTGGAATTCATTCACACATTTACATTTAACACCATCCCATTCATTTTTTGTTGGACAAAAGATTATTTCATGCAAATTATTGTTGAGAATTCAAGCTCAATTAGTTAGGTTTCATTACTTACTGGAGTAGGAAAGTAACTAGGTTACTTTCACAAGGTTGAATTACCTTCGTTACTTATTTTAGTTTGGTTATTTGAGGTTTGGTCTTGTAGTTAAATACCTTGGTGTTGATGGTTTGTTTTTCTTTTCTTCATTGCACAAGTTTGTGTATTTCATGTGACAAGAACCTTGGAGAGTTCTTGATGTTGTGTTTTGTGTTG
>Ga0116227_10006789_pt1 | contig 22906 bp, 19 predicted proteins | sample S1TSphgellanicum_FD_89693 | JGI IMG/M metagenome (GOLD analysis project Ga0116227, IMG submission 89693) | Host-associated microbial communities from peat moss isolated from Minnesota, USA - S1T2_Fb - Sphagnum magellanicum MG | ecosystem: Host-associated > Plants > Peat moss > Unclassified...
GGGGGGGGGGAGGGGGGAGATGGTTATGGGAGGGGGGGGGGGGGGGGGCAGCGGAGGGGGGGGGGGTAGCTCGACGGGTGCATTATGCACCAGGTTCACACTAGTTACTTACAATATGAAAGGGCGCTTAAAATTTTCTACATTCATAATTTTGAATATTTCCAAATTTGGTTAAATATATTTATGAATGATTGCCACTTGAACATCACAAAATTGAAATGAATTTTTTTTAATTAATTAAAAAAATTAAAAACATTAGTTCAAAAGGTGATTTATTATCTACTATTTTATTATTCATACACAATAAAGTTAATAGGGGGGTTCAAAGTTCAATGGTTGATCATTATCTTCTAGTTAAGATTATTTCAATTTGTGATTATTTCAAATGTCCATTTGGTCATATATGATTGGATTGATTCAATATCAATTTTTTTAATATTTGGAGGTAATTTTATGAACATGGTTTTGTTTTTAAATTTTGTGAAGTAAGTGGATTGGTGATCATCCACAAGAGGACTTAGCCAAATTTGGATACAAATTAGAATATATATATATTCTCAAACCTTGCAATATATTGGTAACTTACAAGAACCTAGGGTTTAAATATGGCAAATTCAACCTCTTTTTCCTTCAAAATATGCCAAATTTGGACCTTGTTGAAGAAGTTGCAACCTAATTTTTTGGGGTCATCAAGCAATCAAATTTCACAACCAAGAAAACCATGCTTATAAACATTTTTTCACCTCGAAACTTGATTCACACCAAATGATAATAGTAGGGGTATTATTATTCCATTTAACCCTCTCTTGGTTTAAGGGTTAAGTGACAAAAATTGAAGAGCAAACTAACCTCACACGAGATGATTTACACAAGAGAACAAATAAAAATCATGCAATGTGATTAATTTAACTCTATCATTGAACAATTTGAACCTAGGGTGAAAATTTAAATGACATCTAAATCATAAAATGGGTTTGTTTATCTTTTAAACAAGAGATCATGCAATGTGATCAATTTAATTCTATCATTGAATAATTTGAACCTAAGGTGAAAATTTAAATAACATCTAAATCATGCAATGGGGTTTTTTTTTTTTTTTTTAAATCAAGGGATCAAAGTAACTTCTCTTCTTCTTTTTCGAAACACAACAATAAACCCAAGTTCACAAGCCATTGGCATCCCAAATCAAAGATAATTGACAAAAGAGTAATAGGAGTTCCATTTGGCACACCATTAGGTTTTGAACCCAAGACCTTCTTCAAGCCTCAAGGTCCCAAAATGGGCTATACCAATAGTCATTACCTTTGAAGTTAAACTAACCTTTTTATTCCATCCTAACTTGAAACCAAAACTTAAGAAATTGAAAATATTTATTCTTAGAAATAAAATATCTAAAACATCTACCCTTCTTTTAACCCCCAATGTCACATTAATTGTTTAACTCATTTTTGGAGTTATTTTATGATTTTGTGAATGAAATAAAGGCAAGGTTACTTTATTTCCTCAATTTATTCCTTTACCACACCTCAATGTGAATCTAACTCTAAGATGAAGGAACTTTAGTAAGAAAACAAGACTTTGGTTATCACAATGGACACTTACCTTTTGTCATTCTAGATGTCCAAAGATACAACTTTTTCTGCAAAGGCATTTGAGTTGTATTAATCATGAACATTGACATAAGCAACAAAAAGAAATTGGGATGTTCAAAGATTCACCTTCAATGATGACATATTTGAAAACATCATTTGAATTCAAATCAACAAGAAATACTTAATCTTGGAACTCCGAAAAGCTTTTATGAACCCTAGTTTTTTTCCCTTTTAACGATCTTAAAAGCATATCATGTGGTCTTGGAAAATTTGGCTTGCCAACATCACTTTTGTAACAAGTTTCTCATTTGGCTTGATAGCTATGAGTTTTTACATGAGGATGCTCATGTGGTGCAAGCCTACAAACTTGCTTAACTATTGTGTTGGTAGTTTCAACCACCTATTTTATAGTTTTTTTTATGAAGCACGGATATGGAATGGTGGAAGCATGAGATGGAGGTGCCAGTGCATGCTATAGAGGAAGATGATGGTGTAAATGGAGCAATTGTGTCAATTTTTAAAAATCAATTGCATAAGAACATTGAAAAAGGAGACATGGTGAAAGGAAGGAACAAAGGTTCACAAGAAGGATGATCACCAAATGTTGCAAACATCATGTGCACGGGCATGACCACATCTTTAAAGAAAACTTTGTAAATAATCCCACTTACTTTGGTGAAATTTTTTGACATCATCTTAGGATACACTATTTTTTTTTTAAAATCTTGCATGTAATTTGCAAGTGCGATTTTTGAATAATCTAAAACTAGTAGATTACCCCCCACTTTTTCCAAATATGTTTACAAATTGGGTTCAACTACAATTATAGTTGAAAATCGCCCTTTGAACTATAATTTATTTTTTTCAACTACTAACCACAAGAGTCAACAAATACAAGTTGAAAATGAAATTTTGCAATTGAAATGATGACCATGTGTCAACATTGCAACAATAGTCACTTCTAACCATTTTAGTTGAAAATGATTCCACCACTACAACTAAAATTGTTTTCAATTGTAATTTCCCACTAGATGAATTTCATCCATTGACAAATCATAACGTCATCAAATAACGAGTTGAATTTCCAACTATATTCCAACTAGACCATCGAGTTGTAATTTTGATTATGTTATGACTAAGCCATGCAAAAAATAACCAATAATTTGTTGACATTTAACCCTATCTAAAGTTATGTCTAACTTCACTACTACAAAATGTGGGTGTAGTTCATTAATCCCCGTTCACTAAATCAATGAATTCATTACTTCTTCATTGGTTCTCGTTCATTACAACCAATGAATTCACTCAAAATCCAATGAAATCACTTCGCGTACAAGGACACCTTTTGTTATTGTGCTTAGGTAGGTATGTAGGTCCACTTATAAATAAATAAGTAGTTAGGAAGTTATGTTACTTACTACTAGGCCTACCTATTTATATATGTTAACATAATTTAAGCTTAGGTAGGTAGGCCTAGGTGAATAAATAGATCATAGTATTACTTGGGTTTAGGGTAAATAAATAGGCTTAAAATAACATTTTTTTAATGTCATGTGGCCTTTAAGGTCAAACCTTTTTTATTGATTTGTCCTATGTGCCAACTTCACCTTTTGAAAATGATTTGTGCACCAATTACTTCATTATGTAATTTATAAACTTGAAAACTATAACAAACAATAGGGGATAAAAATTGTAGTTACATTTTAGTTGTGTCTAGGTTGAACTTAATTTCAACTAGGGTAAACATGCATACCATCATACACTTAAGATTTCAAAGGAAGATTTGACTCCTTACACATTGTTCCTTTATTTTTGTTGATGGAAAAACATTTGTAGCCTTCCATCTAACGTTTCCAATGCTACAAAAAATGTTTTACTTGGTCAAGGAACAAGAAAAATATGTGTTTTTTTTTTTGTAAGGGGATTCATGTTTAGTGATAGACCTATTAAAATAGTTTCAAATTTTGAGATAAACTTTTTTTCATTGATGTATTATATTTGGTTTTCAAAAAAGTCTTGTAGATCCTTAGTTAGCACACTTTTAGGTTTTTAGATCACTCAAAATGGACTAAAAATGAAATATATATGGGCTTTGAAACTAGAAAGGGTTTACAATTTTTTCTTCAAAGCATTTGAAACAAACTATCACATTTTTGGATTTTGAGATTAAATTATTTTGTTATCATTTTGTTTCACTTGGAGTACAAAGAGGTTTTGTAGATTCTTAATTGTTGCCCCCATAGGTTTTTAAATAACTCAAAATATATTTAAATTGATAAATATTTAGGTTCAAAATTAAAGAAGGTTTATAGTTTTTTTTTAAAAACATTTGAAACAAAATATCACAATTTCAAATGTTGAGATTAAATTATTTCATCATTGTTTTGTTGCATTCAGAGTACCAATATGTCTTATATATTCATAATTGGTGCACCCATAGGTTTTTAAATAACTCAAAATAAACTAAAATTGAAAAAAAAATGGTTTTTGAAACTAAAGAAGGTTTAAAATTTCTTCTTCAAAAAATTTGAAACAAAATATCACTTGTCCTCTTCCTCCTCTTCATGTCTTCTTCCTTGCTCCTTTGCATTTGGTTTTTAAAAAAAAATCAATCTTTCCATATGTGCTTCCATAAAGAATGTTTAATTAACATTTGAAAATACGAATGTTATTTTTAATGTATATATTTTTGTCTCAAATTTTATAGTTAATGTAATCTTTATATAATTAATATAATTTAAGGTTATATTATTCTTATTAATTTCATTACCATAAATTAATATTTGTATGTATATTATTCCCTATTACCTAATATTATCTATAATAGTTAGTAAATAGACTAAGTTAATTAATTACTATAGGTAGTTGTTGTTCTAATCTAGTTAGTAATCAAGTATTCGATACTTAAAACCACCCAACACTAAACACCTTGGCCACATACCAATGAAAAGTTTAATATTTTTTATATTCTTTAACTAAATCAATGAGCAGCACTTAAAGTATGCTTAAGGTTAAGCCATGAAGCACTTAGGTTAGATGGCTTGGACCTATGGTGCATGCCACATGTGATACATATGTAGCTTTAAACATAGGCCAAATGACACCTAAATTGGGCCAAGATTTTTTTTTAAAAATGATATGTTGTTGAGGCTAGGTGTAAGCCTAGGCCACATGGCACCTATAAGGTCTAGTTCAATTATACCAAACCTTTTACCAGCCTACTAAATTGTATTGAGGCTTGGTATCATGTACCTTGTATTAAATTTTCAAAATTTTGATAAGTTATATACCTTAATGACCATGTTATTATGTACATATGTTATCAATCCTAAAACACTAAATGTTTTTTCAATAAAAAGACAAAAATATAATTAATCACATCAAAAAAAAATCCGAAGGAATTGGGTTGTGTTTAATCATTTTGGAAAAATATCAATAATTCAAATTGAAATAAATTTATTTCATAAGTTTTGTAATTAAACAACACTAACATCAATAAGTGTTGAATGTTATAAACTACCAAAGCCATGTGATAGTAGGTAGCCCCATGGTGATGCATTTTGAATCAACGCAAGGAGCTTTAGAATAGTTATATTTCATGTTCAAGGATGATTAGCTATCATCCATTTCATTAGTTTAAATAGAATAAAAATCATTTAGGTAGGATTAGAAACCGGATCAAAATGCCTTGGTTTGCATTATGGGAACAACTCATTCTTTTTATGTTACTTCTAACCATATGTGTCAATGGAGACGTTTCCAACTTGTAGTCATTGTTGATATGCCCAATGGGACTTGCCCCTTGGTTTCATTTTTAGCAATCCATCACAATCATTGTGTAATTAGTGATTTTTGTCAATTTTTACAACCTCAATAAAAATTTGCCTCTTAAAATTATGACTATACATCTCCAACTTATGTAGAGTTTAGGGCACATTGGATTTGGTTGTTATCATGTTTATTGTGTAGCATTTTGCATGAAGTGTTAACATAGCAAGAATGCCCAACTTGCATTTTTTCTAAGGTTGAGTTGTATAATATAGTTGAAAGATAGTCGAGCTAAAGTTGCAACAAAAACATTAGTCCCTTGAATTACATTTCATCCATCCAATTGGCATTCATCATCCATCTTTATGTTTTGTGACTCACCAAAGTAGTTGAACATAAGACTCATGATGTTGACACACCACCTCGAAAGGCACGACTATAAGTTATGTCATTTTCCTAATTGATGTTTCAAATATAATTCAATTGTAAATCCTACATGTGCCAAGAATATTCTATGAATAACCCCTTAGTTGATATTTACTTTCAATTATACACCAAATGAGTAGATAGTTCAACTTACTTGGTAACCCCAAATTATTCTTTCAATATTAAAAAAATTATAGTAAAAAATGTAATGGAAACTGACATTAATCAAAAGTGAGGTGGTTGAAAAAAGGAGTTTTTTACTAATGTAGTTCATGTCTATGAAATATTTTGTTAGGTGGCTATTGTGACATGATCTATCATCATAATTCTTCTTGGTTGAATTTTTCCATTTATTTTCACATGTTAAACTCATGTCACGAACCCCCTTGAATTTGCGTTAATAAATTGCAAAAGAATGAAAGTTATTAGTCAAATTGTGTGTCACCATGAGATTTCACAAGTATTGTGAAGAATCCAATGTGTATGTAAATCATCAAGTAAACAAGTAGCATGTTGTGAATTAGGTGACAAATTTGGATCATTTGTGGTTTTTAATTGGATTATAGGAATCATTTCCTGTATATATTTGAGCGCATTTATGAACATTCAACATTGTTAACAAGTTTTCTTTTATTTACATGGAACTTAGATTGCAAATTGAGTTACCCTCTGATTATACCAAATGTTCATGGACTTTGAGACATGGAAGACATGTTAGAATATTTGGATATGTCAAAAAATATTCAAATATTCTTGTGATTTGGTAGAATATTTAGATTTCACAAAGAATATTTTGTTTGTGTCAAAAAGTTGTGTCAAGGAATATTTTTGTGATGTGGATGCAATATAACATGAAATGTTCTATCTTATTCACGCTCATGTTCACGTTCACAAAATAAGATTCATGTTGTGCAATGAATGAAAATGAGGAAGTTGACCCAATTTCCATCAGAACAAAGACAATGGATTAATTAGGGAAATTTCTTGGAATAAACTTCCTTTTCATGCATTTTCAGATTTTATGAAAGTTTTAAAACATTTAACACAAATTGAAATCTAAAGAAGAAGATTTTTTTTCATAAAATGAACAAGTCATAAGAAAAAGATATCCACTAGAGTCAAACTTGTGTATGAAATACCATTTGTTTGCCTAAATTCATGCCTACCAAATTGGTTTTTCTTTTTCACCAAGTCCATTTTGTCAAATTACCAAATATACATCCATTTCACTAATTTGCCAAATCATCAAATCCACATCACCAAAGTTACATTGCCAACTTGCCAATTCCATTCCTCAATGACAAATACCCAAATACATCACAAATTGGCCATAGGTTTAAGTTGTCCAAAATGCCTAATTTTTTTTCCTTACACAAATTCTATTGGGATCTCAAAGCATTGCCCCAATTTTCAAACATTATTGTTACCTCAAAGCTATTGATTTCCAAGGTTAAAAATTGGTCACGCAAAACTTGTTGATCTTGCTTCTAGCAATGACTTCGCTTTGAAAATGTGTATATTGTGGACATGTCAATGTCTAAACATGGGTGTGGACTTGACAAATAGTTTGTCAACTTTGCAATTTAACCTAAACCCTAACAACACTAAATACTTGTGTCCTTCCATTCCAAAGTTGATTGGTCCTAATTTTTTAATGCACCACCTTGGATTACTTTTTTGAAAACTAACACAATATGCAACCTTTAGAGACTAGATTACACATTTCGTATAGGTTGTGAAGGAAACTAATACAACCTTTTTTTTGTCGTGCAAATTTGGCAATACATGTGTTTAACTTTGTGAATCTTATTAGCAACATAATTGGGCTAATAATAAAAAGCTTTGGCAACTAGAGTCTATGGTTGCATTCAAATTTGACAATATAACCATTAGTGAAAATTTGGCTATAATCTACATGACATGTTGTAACTTGTTAAAGAGCTTCACGTAATCACATTATGGGGGGATCAATCCCCATTCATCAAAGACTTTTCCCACTAAAAGATAATGTTTCTTTAAAGCAAGTAAGTTAATAATGTTCTTAAAACAAAATTTGAAAACATTTTCAAGAAGAAAGTGGTCATTAAACTAGTGGAAATCCAAAGGGTGGCAAACCAATAACTCAACAAAAATTGTGTTCCTTTGCTCACATACAATAATAAAAAGTTTGAAAAACACCAAGTTACAACTTTCAACATTTGTATAATGGAGTATATAGATAATGCAAAAAAACACAAACTTGTTTGGGATTGGACACCCTGCAAATAAATCAACTTTAAAAATTCAAGGCATATCAGTGCTTTTTCAATTACCAAAATTTCAAAGCTTCATTTACCCCCTGTTGTAGAAAACATGTGTGCAATTTGGCCACTAATTTTGTGGCTACCTCCAAAATTGGAACTTGACACCTTCCACAACTTAGTCAAAATTACCCTTAGTCACATAACATTTTGTTCCCATGTTAAATTTTTGATCTTGCACCCAAATGTGATTTGTTTGCCATTCAAATGTTGAATGATCAATTCCACTATTGAGATTTGTAACCAATTTCATCAAAAAATGTCTTATGTTCATACTCTCCATAAAAAACAAGTAAACAAATGAGTTAGATTTGAAAATAATATAATAACTTAGGAATAAGTCATATGTAACTTTGTTTGGATCAACTTGATTACTTGCACTAGATCAATGATAAAAACATCTCAAGTTTGTGTAAGCTTAATTAAATTCTTCACAACACTTAGAATAAGAACAATGCAAGCAAGGTTCAAAATAGTTTCAACATCAACCAAATGTTCCAACTTGAAGCATCAACTATTATTGCAAGGTTGTTTAGTGCCATTTTCAACAATAATAGATGGTATTCTTGTAACACTTAAATGAATGGGCTCAACATATATTGACATTGTTTAAAATCTTCAAACCTTTTTGTTTCCATGATCTCCTTAAGATATTAGCAAATTCTAAATGTTTATTTGGAAAACGAAAAAAAATTGTAAAATAGTCACATGACCATGTTAAGGTGATTGGCCATAAGCAAAATATATAAGGTTTGGTCAACTAGATTTGTTTAATCCACCATGCAATGAACACTAGTCTTAAATGTAACAAGCTAATATTGGATATAGATAGTAACACCCATGTGACAACCTTGAAATACATTAACCCCATCAGCACCAAAAGACATCAATTTCTTGAAAATGACAATAGGGTCCAAATTACTTCCATTAATATTTGTTGTTTGCATAATCACCATAATGAAGTTGGTTGGATTAAAGCCACCCACTACATGTTCCAAGGACAACAACATGGGGACTTATCCCAATTATCTTGTGCATTTAACATATGTATTAATTTCCAATTGATAATTTGATATGGAGTGAAATATTTTTAAAATTTTCAATGGGTTTTACATTTTAAGAACATATAAATAAAGGTATTGTTTGTCAACTTTTGTCCATACAATATGTAAAGGATGACATATTTCAAATAAGACTTGAAAAAATGCTATGAATATATTAGGGTGTAAACATTAGTTTGAAAATTTTAAGAATCACTTCATTTTGATTATGTGGGACTTAACCCTTAAACATTAGGAAAAAAAAAGGATACATTGAAAAGTAAACTAATTTGGTCCATCTTGACATTTAGGTATTAATTTTTCTTTTAAAATTAGATGATTGTTCATCAAATGTAGTTTTTTTTCATGATCAACTCTAATGGTTTCCATATATAAAGAAGGCATGTTGTATTTAATGTATTGGGCCAATATGAACTTTAAATTGCCAAATGACAAACAATATTCCTAGTAAATTGTTGCATATAACAATGTCATTTAGTGATGTTTACATTTCATAAGTATTATTTTTTTGCTTTTGAGTACATGACCTCATATAACATTAGTGGGTCCTTGTGTTGTTGGCCCAAATATATTAAACCTCAAGTATAAAATCACCCATCCCAAATTATTTTGGTTGAATTGAACTTAATTTCAAATGTCTTTGTTAAAAAAAAACTATTTAAGAAACTAATTTCCAAATATGAATAACTTGAATTTCAATAACTTTTGTTTTTTTAGTCCAAAATTTGTGAAATGACATACTTGCATGCCAATTTTTTGAGGTTTCTTAAGGGGTACCAAATAGGGAGTGGAAGGGTCTACAGTTTGGGAAGGTCATGGTGTGTTCACTTCAAAATAAACAAACACCTATTTTTATAAACCCTTATGTCAAATGTTTTGGTGGTTAATGATTCAATTAGTCAAATTGGGAAGGGATGAATGCATGAAAGGCAAGCATTAAACATGCATAATAAGTTAAATTTGCAATTTTCTCTCATACAAAAAGTACCCAAGTTTGAATATGCTATGTAGTCATGCCCAACATGAAAGTTTTTTTCAAGTTTTTTTTAATGTATCAACTTATGTTCAAACTATAATTATCTTTGGAAGTGAACACATAGTGGTGTATTGATCTAATATCATTCCTTTGAATGAATTATTAAAGTTCCAATCAAATGAAAAACATTTTAGTTATTATTGATTTTAAAAAAAGATTAATTTTTTTATGAATGTTATTTTTCAAAAATGGAACCTTGGAATTTTTTTTAAAAAAATGACTCCAACTTCTAAGAAAAAATGAGACAACGACTAAACTCAAGGAAATGGTTGATAGATGAATTCAAAGCAATTGCATAATTAGTGAAATCAAGGAAAATTGAAATTTTCTTATTTCCCCCCAAAAAGTTGGATCATTAAGAATCTGACAAAAATTGAATCATACTAACTCAAAAGAAGTTTAAAAATGGATGAACTCAAGAATTAAAACAATAACTAAGACAATGAATGAACCCATGGAAGATTGAAAATTTCCCAACTTATATTCAAGGAAATTGGATTGGTGAATTTGAGTAAATTGGATAATGGATGAACATAGGGTACATTGGATGATGGATTAACATCATGGAAAAAATAAAATCAAACCCAATTCCAATTGGAAAGTTGAACAATGGATTGACATATGGATACTTGACAATGGTTCAACTAAGGTAATGAGATAGTGGGTGAACCCTTGAAAGATTGAAGTTGGCCCAACTTTTTAAAGGACATTGGGCAATGCATCCATCCCACCCACATAAGCAAAACAAGGGGTGAACTCAAAGGAATGGACAATAGATGCACTTGGGGAAATTGACCTGAGCATTTCAAAAAAAATTTAAATGGATAGGCTTGGGGAAGTTGGACAATGGATGCACATGGTGAAATTGACCAAAGTATTTCAAAGAAGTTTTTAAATGGATGCACTTGGACAAATTAGTCCAAGTATTTCAAAGAAGTTTTAAAATGGATGGACTTGGGGAAGTTGGACAATGGTGAGCTTAGGAAAATGGGAATTAAAAAGGAAACTAAATAATGAACGCACCCAAGGTGATTAGCTCAACTTCCTCCAATAAATGAGCTCAAAGAAGTTGGACAATGGGTGAACCTAAAGAATATTGAAATCGAACCAATTGCCTCGATAGAAGTTGGAGAACAAATGACCCCCAAGATAAATGGGACAATGGGTGAACCCAAGAAATTAAATCTCAATTTCCTTGAGGAAGTTGGACAAAAGTGAGCTTGAAGAAGTGATGGCAACACTAGTACAAAATGTGGGTGTAGTTCATTAGTCCCTCTCCACTAGATTAGCAAATTCATTACATCTTCACTATGTCTTATTCATTACGGCCAATGCATTCTTTCAAAATCCAATGAAATCACTTAATGTACAAGGACACCTTTTGTTACAAAGCAATGAAAGAACATAAGGAAGTTGAGTCTGAACAAGTTAGACAATGAATGAAAATGGAATTAAGAATGAAAATTAGTAAAATAATAGGCGTACTCGCACTCCCCAAATTTTAACTCACATGCTTCAAGGATATATATGTACATGCATGAAAATCATATATGCTTTGCTTGCATGGAATGCTACACGAACTTACTTACTCATATGGTGGAGTATGGACCAGGGTCTGTGTGTTAAGGCAGCAGCAGCAGGTGGCTATGGCAAGCAACCCACTCAGGAGTCCCATATTTCTGACACTGGCAATGAATGACCTTCAGTGCATCCAGAGATTAAGCTTTTAGCTGTCCTGAACTGAACTGAACTGAACTGAACTGCCTTTGTTTCCTCTGGGGTATGGGGGAACTTGAGAGCATTAATGGCATATTGATCCTGAGCTGGAGCTTCTTGGGTTTCTTTGCAGTCTTGGATTCTCAGGCCTGCTGCTGCTGCACAGCACAATCCAGGCTTCAATGAGCTTGCTTGCCACATGGCCAAAATTCTCCACTTCCCAATCCTCTGATGAGAAGAGTTCATAGGGGTAGTAGATATTTGGGAATGGATTGCTGCTTCTTCTTAATGGGACTTCCACAGTTTCTGCAGTGTGGCAGAGGCTAATAAAAACTCATAAAAAAATACTACTCTTTGTTCATGAATCTGTTTCTAGCCTACTTACTATGTCTGCAACCAAGTGTCCATATGTTTAGGGTTTAGGGTTTTACCCTCCTGAACCCTATCCCCGGTCCTCTTCATACTTGTGCTCTCTCTAACTCCTCCTCTAGCAAAATTTCCCTCTCCTCATCTTTTCACTCTCTGGGCTATCATTGTTGTTGCCTGAGTTCTTACGATTTTTGAACTAGCTTCAGGCTTTGGGCTAGTTCTTGGTCTAGTTCCAAGTAAGTAAATTGCCAAAAAGCTTCATTTTGATGTTGGAATCATTCAGAGCTTGAACTGAAACCATGTGTTATTATGTGGCTTCCTACTCAAATTTGATTCTGGGCATGTTTATTGTTAGAAGAAGATAAAACAACAACATAGTTGAGATGATGGCTCCATGAATCAATTAGGAAGTGTTTTGTTGATCCCAACCTTCTTACTTACTAAAGAATATTTCATTAAATTTGAACGATTATTTGTTGTAAGTGTTTTGGAAGTTAAAAACGAAGAATATGGGTTTTTTTGTAAAACCAATATTCATGGCACTAGCTAGCTCCTCACACTTAACACTCATACCATTCATAAAAAAAACTATAGATTTTCCATTATATTTATGTGTAAACCTGGCAATTTGTCTAATACCTGTACCATTCCCATATTTTGTTTATTTAAATATATGTATGCCATTGCCATAATGGTGTCCCTATATGATAAAACCATACATACACACACTTGCCCAAGCAGGGTGGGGGTTTTCTTCCTGTAAAACACTCCGCATTATCATGATACCAGACGGGTACCCACTGGGTATCTATCATTAGTAAATAATGTGTCACATTTTTACATCATGCGATGCTGCCCGAGGGTTGGGGCATTCCTGAAATAATGGGCCCCCAGGGTCGGAGGTATGTTATATAACCTTTGGGCAAGTATAGGGTTTTATTATAAAATCATATATACTTGATAAAAACCATATACTTGGCTTGCTTGCTTGCCCAAGGGGGCTAAAGGGGGGCAGTTTTCTTCCCATGCAATTCTTGTTCACAACACAACAAATTAGAAACTTGCAGAGGAGCTAGATAGAGTACACATACAACTAACTACACTTCTTGTTTTCCCCCTTCACCTCATGTGGCTGCACATGCACACTATGACGTGTTGTCTGGGAGAAATTGTAGATGATGGAGTTAGAGTACCTAGTAGTAGTAGCTCACAACTGGCATACTCATCAATAGGGCACACTTGACTAGTCAAGATTTGACTAGAGCAAGCCTTGGTCAAATCTTGGACTTGTTTCTTGGCTAGGAGGTTGTTGGGAACCACATTAAATGATGAATACAACAAGTAACATATATATATAACACACCTGTGCATTATGCACGGGGTTCACACTAGTATACCTATACACCACACACTATGAGTTCTTTAGTAGAGCATTTCCGTCAATGTTCAGTATGTGACCCTCCAGTGGAAATCTTGGATGAGGTTCATGAGTCTAATCCAGTGAATCCACTGGAAGACAGACTGCTGGGACCCTAAACATATGCACGGCCTCCAGAGAGCCCTGGAAGAGTCTAATAAATACAGTCAAATCATATTTATTGACTGCTCCTTGTTTCTGATTGGTTAGATGGTTTGATTGGTCCAAGTGGGTTGCTATTAGTAGTCTCTCACCTGCTGCTTCCCGTCCCAGTTTTTTTTTTTGATGGGTGGGTTTGGAAAAGAGTTAGTAACTAAAAAGTGGACGTGAGAAATTTTTTTTTGCAGGGTTTCACGTACTGAGCATTGATGGAGATGCTCTTAGTATAAATATATATATGGTCACTTTGACACTTTTGTTTTGTAGAGGAAAAAAGGAGACCCCCCACAAAAAGAGTGGCGTGCCAGGTGCAAGAGAGGGCCCTACCCATTGTCAATTGCCTCACCAACTCAACCCAAAGATGGACTTTCCTCCAATAAAAAACTAGTTACTATCTCACGTTTGATCACCAACATTTGTCTAAAGCAAACCACCCAAAAAGAAAAAAAGAAAAAAACCCAGACACACCCAAATATAGATTCCCTAGAACCTTTTCAGGTTCAGCACTTGGGTGCTGAATAATTATCTTGATTTTGAAAATCCACTTTGGTAGTTTTCTTTTTAAATTATGAAAATTTAGCAATAAATATAGGCAGCTTTGTTTCAATAGGTTCCCTTGACTCTAAATCTCTAACATAATGAGACCAATTTTATATAAAAAATTTCCTCCTTTGTAATTTACTTAAAATTTGACATTTCTAACAGATAATTTTTTTAAAATTCAAAATTTTCACAAATATTTAATTACTGCCGAACCTGAAAATGTACAAATGTAGGATGGTGTTGAGCTTGTCCTTATGGAAATTTTTGCAATGGGGGGTTTTTTTTTTTGGAGGTTAGAAATGAGATAAAAGTTGACTGTACATAGAGGTGGTTTCCTGAAAGAAGGGTGGTAGATTATTAACCCTGCCAGTGAGGAGAACTTAAGGTCTTTCCAAAGGGTTGTCAGACAATAAAGTTATTCGTAAGATCACCCTCTCTTTCACCCCCTATACCCTCTTTTAGTCGTATCCAGGAAATTTTATTAAATCTGAGTATGAAATGCTGATACTTAGCAATTTAATGCACAAGGTTCGAGAGTAATTATAGTAGTTGTACTAGTAGGAGCAGTGAAAACATATGTAGCAGTAGTGGAGGCGCTCAAGAAAAAAGAAAGAGGGGATGGAACTCAGTTTACCACTAAAATTGGTGGAAAACTAGTCTGGGGTCCCAGTTACTTTGTTTTGTAAAATTTCATTCCCAGTTACGGATTTAATGCCTTATTATGCTGAAACTGGCCGTTCTCGCCCCCTAATCGCCCAACTTTACAGATAACTTTAATGCACAAAAAATTGGTTTTAACCAACTTGTAATGCAATGCCAGTTTTTCTAATAAGCTGCCTCTGTGATGGAAGTTCATGCCCTAACATAATTAATAGCAACCAAGATGATGATGGTGCATCATACCAATTTACTGGATCGGTAAGGACAAATGAAAAGACAAAAACTAAATAATTGGAGTGCTCATTTTCATTCTGATTCATACAGACCTGCAGTAGTAGTAGTAGTAGTAGAAGAAGAAGAAGAAGCAGAAATTTCTTTGTTGTGTTACATTCAATATTTGCTGTTTGATGGTATTCCCTTCCTGTTCTACCCCCAAGTTCCCATTGTTAGTTGTTAGTGTCTACCTAGTACCAACTGAAGCTGTGGATGAACCATACAAAACAGAGAGTTTGCTTGCAACCAAGCAAACAATAACAATCTGCAATAAAGTAAAAAGAATGCTCTGTGTCTTTCTCTCTGATACCCACCTACAAACTTGCGCTTCCTCTCTATGTTATGCCTACCTATAAGCCTACCCTTTCCTCTTACAAACTTATTGAGTGAACCTCCCAACCTTCCCTTGGCCAAAAAACGAAGTGGGTGGACAGATACCCATCCCCAGCTTGTGGAATTTAATTCATAACCCCTCCCCCTACTAGTTTTCTGCTGCTTTCTATCCCCAAGCTTGAGGTTTCTCCACCACACCATCCACTCAGATTTTCAATTTTCCATCTTTTCACTCACATCCTTTCTAGTCACAATTTCCATCTTAGCCTTCTCCTCTGCCATGATCTTCAAGAAGTTGGATCAAACCCAGCAATGCTCCATGAAGCAGTTGCAGCTGCCAAATAAGAGAGTGAAAAAAACAGCAACACTACTGTCTCCTCTTGGTTCCAAATAGGAATGTATAAGTAGTCTAGATCATACCCCAAACAGGAGGAGCATCCCTCTTGCAACAGATCAACAATCCAAAATTGTGTTCATTCATTCATACATAGGGAAACTCTTTCTAACAATCTTCTCATCTTTTGAACTGACTAGCAATTTACAAGAGGGCACAGACGGTGATGAAGACCATATAATATCTGATCATCAGTTGCACTGCCATCACAGCTGCCATATTTGAATGAGTGTTGTTGGCACAAGGAAGATGTGGGATGTTGACAAGAGCAATAAAAATGTCCATGCAGGGTGTGTTTTTCTTTCAAAATCAGCAATGACACATCTGGCCTCCTATACATTAGCAAGTGTTGATGATTTCAATATCAAGGATACGAGATCTGTGTAGTATTACTATTATGCAAAGGATTTGGTCCTGTGGGAACAAGTCTATCTGTCCCAAATGCACTAGTTGTTGTCACTGACCTCCGTGGCAACCGATACTCCAGTAGACTCTTATCCTTTTGTCTGCTCATGCTGCTACTGTCACTTTCTATCAGAAGGAGCTTGCGGTTTCTTCTTCCTCTTCTTATTCTACCCTGTCTAGTAATTGGCAGCTGCAGTTCTGAAATCCCTACGCTATTCGTTGTCTCAGAAGTGATCACCTGCAGACATAAGCATAGGATCAGATGTTTTATTAAGAATGAAACCTGCATGCTCAAAGCTGGATCTCCATGGGGTCAGTAGTGCCCTGTGAATTAATTGGATATGATTATAAGACTACAGGACAATAGTAGTACAGGTCATTTTGCAGTTCAAGATTTTGTAACCCTAGGTCATCTGAGCTATTACTCTCCGCCCAGCTAAATTCCTGAAAATGCCCAGACATGTACTTCCTTATAATAAGCTTCCTGTCTCAGGGTTTGGAGTGAGAAATTGTTGCCAAAAGTTCTGCAGAATACATGCTGTTCCTGTAGTATAACCTAGTACAGTAACCAAGTGGCTATGGTGAAGAAGCTCTACGAAATTAGCCAGGAAGCTCTTATAGACACGAATTTGCTCCATCACACACGTGACAACAGATGATGATACCAGTAGTACTGAGCACTGCTGGAGCTGGCTCTTAGATCTCACATAGCAAAACAAACACAGTTTCAAACACTTCTCAGATGCTCATCAGATCTTCTACCATTTTTGTCCTCTTGCATTGGACATTGATATCTGCATGACGATCAGCTTTAACCTGACTACTGATTTGTGTTCTTGAAATACTACTTTAACTTGGCCTTCTTTAGACATGTTCAAAGTGGGTGAGCGCATGCAATCTGGAAGATGAATTTCACACTTATCTCTAGCAAGCAAAAGAGAAGGTGAAGTACAGGATCATCACCTCAATGCTGCAGGGAAGCAGCCCCAGCTGCTGCTGATGATGATGATGATGATGATGAAGAGAGAGCTTTGGCAGAATAGAAATAGATGCAGCAAACTCTAATTCATCCCAGCAGCTTGTTTGCACACCACCCACTATTACAGTGACACCCACAAGAGCAGCTATCACCGTGAGCAGCAGCACTAGAGATACAGAGCTCCAGCAGCAAAAAATTGCCATGCCCATGAACGGCTCCACCACCACCCAATGCCCGGAGCAGATCAAGGATGCAACAGAATATAATTACTCTAGTCCTCAAACTCCGCCGGGATTTGAAGGAACATGATGATGACGATGATGATGGAGCAAGCACATGATGATGATGATGATGATGATGCACAAGAGATGATCACGTCGCAGTTGGGATGCTTCTTTCTCTGGACGAAGAAGGTCAGGGAGAAGGGTGCTACCGTAGTACTCCACATTGCAGCTGCTTGTTCTCTCAGCTCCTCCTCCTCCTTCTTCTTCTGCAGTGATAATATTCTCGACCTCGGCGCCAATCACTTCTGCAATCTGAAGTGGCGTGAGCGCAACGGAAGGCGCGCGTGCCAGAAACCCACAAACATTTGAAAACAACACCACACTCCCCACACCCCACCCGCACCCAAACCAAAATAAAAAGGCACTTGGGGGTGAGCAAGGCCCGCCCCACTTTGGTCTACGAGATCGCACTCTCTTCCAAAACGGCGAAAAAAGATTTACTCTACTTCAGGAAGATTTGCAAAACTCGCTGCGCGAAACTCGATCGCAGCCAGCCAGCCAGCCAGCCAGCCAGCCGCGGCAAAACGGACAAGAGCCAAGGCAGAGAGAGACAGAGAGAAAGATCAAGGCCCACTTTGGTTTTGGTTTGCGAGAGGGAAGGCCAACTAGTGTCACAGGATCTACTTACAGGAAACCCAAGTGGGTCATTGTTTCATTTCATTTCCCACCTACAAGATACCCTAGTGGACCCGCCAAGGATAACACTTGACTGCCTTCATACACTGACTAGTGTAGCTGCAAAGCAAAGAAGCAAAGCAAATGGGGAAGAAAGGGAAGCAGTTCACAGCAAGTTTTCTTCAAGGTTTTTGGGGTAGGAGGGGATTTCTCACACCTCATAACTGCAGCTTTCCCACACACCACAAAACAAACCCTACAAAATTCCATGGCTTGTCATAAGTTGTAACTTGAACAAGTTGTAAAGAAAATTCTTTCTTTGGGTTGTCATCAGAAGTTGTAACTTGTTGTAACTTGAACAAGTTTGTAAAGAAATTCTTTCTTTGGGTTGTCATAAGTTGGAACTTGTTGTAAGAAAAAGTTGTCAAGAATTCTTTCTTTGGGTCATCATAAGTTGGAAAACTTGTTGTAAGAAGAAGTTGTCAAGAATTCTTTCTTTGGGTTGTCATAAGTTGGAACTTGTTGTAAGACCAAGTTGTAAAGTAGTCTTTCTTTGGGTTGTCATAAGTTGGAACTTGTTGTAAGAAGAAGTTGTCAAGAATTCTTTCTTTGGGTTGTCATAAGTTGGAACTTGTTGTAAGAGGAAGTTGTAAAGAATTCTATCTTTGGGTTGTCGTAAGTTGGAACTTGTTGTAAAAAGAAGTTGTATAACTTGGTGTAACCTGTTAACAACAAATGACTCAACATGTCATGAATTCTTTTTATGATGGCATGTTTGCTTACTTCGTGGGTTTTGACATCAGTGCATTTACACACACACACACACACCAGCTCATCTCACATGAAGTCATGTCATGAGCTCTTCATTAGAACGGTTTGCTCACTTAATGGGTATAGTCTATTGACCTTTTGTTGGGCAGTTCTTGACTTTTATGAAGAACCTTTGGTTCTCATATTGGAGAATGGTTTCAGTTCCACACATAAAATGGAATTGGGAACCCAGTTTCAGGTTGGGTTCTTCCCCTCCCCCCCAATTCCAAAACCAGTTCGAAAAATCAGACCTGGTTCTGGTTTGGTTTTCACTAACCAAAACCACAACTGGCAACTCTAACCTGCCAAACTAGGTACCCACCCAAAACAATTGGTATTATTGACATGGTGAATACACCACACAAGATGAATGGTGTGTGGGTGGGTACCAAACCTTTTTTCTTTGGGGGTTGTCTTAGTGTCTTGTAGCTGACCACAATGGTTATCTATGTACTAACTATCCACATGTATCTACCTACCTAAGTAACCATCAAGTGCCTTCCTACTTACCTACCTTTATAGGAAGCCTACTTACATTCCCTATCCAACACCAAAACAACAAGTGGCTTTGCCTTGCAGGTTGGTGGGTCGAAACCCACCCACCAAGGTCTAATTCAGCACCAATGTTTTTGTCAATGTTTTAATTGAACTCCAAATGACCATGAACTCTAGTATCCCCCACCCTCACCCTATTCCTTTCCCACATGCATCCAATTTGGGCATGGGTTTCAATAGATATCCTTTCTTGGGATGTTTCATTTAGACCTTTGGTAGACTCACTTACATTCCAGCATTCCCATGGCTATTTGAGACAAGATAAGTTTGTAAAAGATCCTTTAGATGTGGTAGCTTGGCATTTTGTTCATATTGTTCCGTCAATGGTGTGGACAAATTACACTCTCAAGGGGTGACAACTAGGGATAGGGGAGCTTGAGGTTGGTTTAAGTGCTTCCAACTGAGGTATTGGCAAAGCTTGCAAAAGAAACATTTTCAATGGGCCTAAGCTTTAGGTCACATTCTCAACATTTTTTCCCCAACATGACCTCCCCCTAGCAACTCACAAATGCTTTCATTGCAACCTTCACATTGGGTTTGCAAAGAAAATATTCATGTGACATGCATGCCCTTGCCCCCCTCTTCCCCAAATCTCATTTCTTCTAACACCATTTCAGTCATTAAAAAATTTCATACCCCACTCAAATGGTTTTCGTTTTCTTTCATGAAAGACTTCAAATCAAAATAGGGATTCCAAACTTTGTTTCGAATTTTTAAAATTAACATTATATCACTTGCCTCACTTGTTCACGAATGTTCATTCATGAATATTGTTTAAACATGAAAGAGATTTGCAAAGTAACTTTGCCTTTGGACCGAAGATGGCTTGTGCATGAGTGTGAAGCTTTAGCTTGGAGCTTTGAACTTTAAACTTAAAGTTTAATATGATTTTAATGCACCTACATGGATGAACCTTCCTTTCACACCCAAATCCTTCTTTCAACATTGAACATTGTTATTTGCGAAATGAAGCTTTTTATTGAATTAAGGTATAAAACGTTGGAAACAAGACATCAAGACATTTATTGCACCAGATTTGAGACTAATTTTTACTACAATGAAAGTGCTCAAGAAATTTAAAAAATTATGAACTTTACATTACCACTATGTATTTTTGGTGATAAACTGAATTTTTTAAAGTAGTGCACAACAATGGTTCTAACAATTATTTACTAACCTAGTAATAATGTTGGGTATATGAAGATGAAACAAAAAATAAATATGAACTATGAATTATTTTGAAGGGAAATATAATTATAACCCCCTGGGTAGTAATCTACCTTGCATGCAATAATTTGCCATGTAATATAATTACCTTCAAAATAACTACTAAATTCAAACAAAAAAAGAAAAAAATACCACAAAACAAAAAGAGTTATGGTTCTGGCCCATTGGTGGCAATTATGCCACGTGACAAAATTATTTCTTACTAGGGACCCAACAATATTGTCTCAAAATGAAAGGTACAAAAAAAACTTTAAAGGAAGGAACAAGGGAAAAAACAAGAAAAATTAAAACCAAAGGAAGTTAAGGACCCTTAAGGAATACCTCTAGCACTCTTCCTACCACGTGTAGTACCTATCACAAGAGAGGAGGCATGTTGTCCTCAACCCCTTCTACTCCAAAAGAAACTAATATTTGGACATTCCAACCATGCATGAAATACAAAAGAGTTAACTTTTAAAATTTTCAATACAATTTTTCCAAGTCTTTCATTATTTCAAAGTAACAAGTACAAGCAAATAAGAACACTTCCTCTCATGTGGCAATGAGATAGAAAGAATCACACAAATAATAAAACCCCAAAAACAAAAACATAGAGAGAAAAAGGATGAGAAAAAATGATGCAAAAAATAATCTCTTGCCCTAAATATATTAGTTTTTTCACCTTCCCCCTCCTATAAATTAGTTGAACTTCTTCAGTCAACTTTTAAATGAATTTTTATTTTAATGTTAACTAATTGACTAACTAACTCTTTTTAAAGCTAACTAAAACTAATTAAGGGTCCAACCACTCTATTAGGAGTTACACGTGCCCCTTTAGATCATTGTTTTTTTCTTTTTTTTAATGGAATTTTTTTAATACATCTTTCAAAAAAATACTTATAAATTTATTTTAAAATTAATACTATTATGTTAAGGTGTATATCAAAAAATATCCAAAAATATTTCATTAAAATTTTTACCAAATTATGCTTTTAGCGTTAAAATTGTTTTAAATTGTTTTTATGCAACTTTTAAGCAATGGTTACAAGAGATCAAAAGTCCTTATACATATTTTTCACTCATTAGATTGATTCCAAATTTTTATGACATGTACATAATGTATTCACAATAACATTTTATTCAAAAAATTATTTTTTAATTTTTTACAATCCAAAATTCAAAAAATTAAACAGTGGTTACGATTGTTTTTGGTACATCTTAATATGGCTACACCCTTAATTAAGTTTCTATTTACCAACTTTTATAGCCTAATCACAAGTTTGATCTAACTCATTTCAATTTTTATCTTCCAAATTATCTTTTTGTAATCACAATTATTTTGTCAATGAACACTTTTTTGAAACCTAGTTAAATTAATTAACATCACCTTCAAAAGTGGTGAAGATAGTAGGTAAACTATTATAAAAAATTTCAAAGGTTATTGGGTTGCCTTATTAAAGTAACTAAACTTAACTAAAAAATAGGTAGGATTTACATTTTCATATTTTCCTTGTTCGTTTAAAATTAGTGTATATTTTCTTGTTTAAAAAATTTTCACCTTCTGTTATGACTAAACAAAAAGTACTAGTGGTGTGTTTATTTTATTATGAATATTATTTTAATGAAAAAATGTTTACAAGTGGTTACCCACATTTGTTATCCAATTTTTTTTCACATTATAGAAAACCACTTTTACCATCACATTGTACATGTTCTCAAAACAACTTGTTATGACTAGCGGGTTTTTTTTGGCAAAAAATCGTCAAAAGGCGAAGATTATAGTTTAGTGCGACACAACCTTTGTAAAATTTGGGGGTAAAATTAATTTTTTTTGCTTAATGTGATGAACACCAACACTAGAAGAAAAACATGTATTTTCGATTGCTCTTTGCGACTAAATTTTAGTCGCAAGAGACATTTTGCAACTAAAATCCTTTTAGTCGCCTAAGACAAGTCGCATATGAAAACTAGTCGCAAATGACAAAGAGTATAAAGTCAACAAATA
>Ga0116227_10006791_pt1 | contig 22893 bp, 20 predicted proteins | sample S1TSphgellanicum_FD_89693 | JGI IMG/M metagenome (GOLD analysis project Ga0116227, IMG submission 89693) | Host-associated microbial communities from peat moss isolated from Minnesota, USA - S1T2_Fb - Sphagnum magellanicum MG | ecosystem: Host-associated > Plants > Peat moss > Unclassified...
CGCGTGAGCGCGCGGCCGGCGCCGCTTGATTAATTTTCGTTCATGGATTTCGGCCGATCCGGGTCTCGGCAGCTCGGAGGGGTGTTGCCGCGCAGCTCGGTTCAGCCGGCCGATTCCGGCCGCAGGAAGCCGAAATCGCAGCCTTGGTCGGCGCCGAGGATTTGCTCGGCGTAAAGCCGGCCATAGCCGCGGGCTGGAACCGGCGGCTTGGTCGAGCGCAGGCCTTGCTTGCGCTCGTCGAATTCCGCCTCCGAGATCAAGAGGTCGATCCGGCGCTCTTTCACCGAGAGGCGAATGCGGTCGCCATTGCGCACCAAAGCGAGCGGACCGCCGGAGGCGGTGTCGGGCGTGACATGCAGCACGATGGTGCCGAAAGCGGTGCCACTCATGCGGGCATCGGAAATCCGCACCATGTCCTTGACGCCCTTCGAGGCGAGCTTCTTGGGTATCGGCAGGTAGCCTGCTTCCGGCATGCAGCTCGCAGAATGCGGCCCGGCATTTTGCAGAACCAGGAAATCATCGGCGCTCACGTCGAGATCCGGGTCGTCGATCCGCAGCGCCAGGTCTTCGAGCGACTTGAAGACGACGGCGCGGCCCTCCTTCTCGAAGAGCCTTGAGTCGGCAGCCGAACGCTTCAGAATCGCGCCTTTCGGGGCGAGCGAGCCGAACAAGGCGACGAGCCCGCCTTCAGGCTCGAGCGGCGCATTCCGCGCGGAGATGACGGACCGGTCCACGAAGCCCTTGTCGACGCCGAGCCGCTCGCCGAGCGTCTGACCCGTCACCGTCATGCAATCGAGATGCAGAAGATCGGCAATCTCGCGCAGCACCGCGCCGACACCGCCGGCCGCATAAAGATCTTCCATATAATTGTCGCCGGTCGGCTTGAGATTGACGAGCACGGGCGTCGTGTCGGAGAGCTCGTTGAGGCGGGTCAGCGACACTGGGACCCCGGCGCGCCCGGCAATCGCGGTCAAATGGATGATCGCATTGGTCGAGCCGCCGAGCGCCATCAGGACGCGCAACGCATTTTCGATCGATTTGGCCGTGACGATTTGGCTCGGCTTGATCTGCGAATGGATCAGCCCGCAAGCGGCGGCGCCCGTCGCTTCGGCGGCGCGCAGGCGGTCGGCGTGCACGGCGGGGATCGCCGCAGTGCCGGGCAGCGTTATGCCGAGCGCCTCGGCGATGCAGGCCATGGTCGAGGCGGTGCCCATCACCGCGCATGTGCCGCTGGTGACCGAGAGCCGGCTTTCGACGAGATCGATCTCGGCATGATCGATCTCGCCAGCGCGGAACTTCGCCCAGAACCGGCGGCAATCGGTGCAAGCGCCCAGCCGCTCGCCATTATGCCGGCCGGTCATCATCGGGCCGCCGATGAGCTGGATCGCCGGCAGGTCGGCAGAAACGGCCCCCATCAATTGCGCCGGCACCGTCTTGTCGCAGCCGCCCATCAGCACCACCGCATCCATCGGTTGGCCGCGGATCATCTCTTCCGTATCCATCGCCATCAGATTGCGAAAGCGCAGGCTCGTCGGATAGAGAAAAACCTCGCCGAGCGAGATGGTCGGAAACTCGAGCGGCAATCCGCCGGCGGCGACGACGCCGCGTTTGACGGCGTCCAGCAGCTCGGGGAAATGGCGATGGCAATTGTTGAAGCCGGACGAGGTATAGGCGATGCCGATCGTCGGTCGCTTCAACATATCGTTCGAATAGCCCATGGAGCGGGCGAAGGAACGCCGCAGATAGAGCGCGAAATCGGGATCGCCATAATTCGTCAGGCCATTCGCCAGTCCGACTTTGTCCGTCATGTCGTCTCTCGCTCCAAGACACGTCGCGCAGTCATCCCCTCTCCCCGTTCACGGGGAGAGGGGAAATCACGGTCCCATCCCTAGTCCTTCAGCCGATGCATTGCCACTGACCAATCGCGTCGGAGAACCGCATCAGAAATCCTGGTTGACCCATTCGCTCTGCACGTCCTCGCACCAATTGCCGACGTTCCATTGGCCGAAGGCGCCGAGGCCGCCGAGCGGATCCTCGCCGGCATAGACCGGCACATGCACGACGCTCAACCCGCGATGCGCCTTGGCGGTCTCGAGCGCTGCGTTCAGCTCGCTGCGCCCATAGCCGCCGAAAATGGCTTGCACGCCTTCGACGGCAGAAGCGAGGCGGACATAATCGACCGCGACACGATCATGGGTGCGGAACTCATGCGCATATTGCGCCCGTTGCAGGCCGGTGATCGCCGCCATGCGGCGATTGTCGAAAATGACCACCGTCGCATGGACGTGGTGCTCGACGGCATCGATCAGGATCTGCGGGTTCATCATGAAGGAGCCGTCGCCGCAGAAGGCGATCGCGTAACGTGGCGCCTTGGCTGCGGCGGCTGAGAGGAGCGCGCTTGCGGCAAAGCCCATATAGGAGGCGCCCGTATCGGTATAGGTATCGCCGCAGCGATCATCCTCGACGACTTGAAAGCCGTTGGCCTGCACATCCCCCGCATCGAAGAATTTAGCCGCGCCCTGCCGGCGCGCGAAATCGTCGACGATCTTGATGGCGGCCGGCTGCGTCAGCACCTTGCGCGCCCAAACCGGATCTACGATGGATTCGGCATCGTAGCGGGCTTGCTTGAACGTGGCCCATTCGCGTTTCCTCTCCGCACAGGCCTCGAGCCATTCGGCCTTGCCGGGCGCCGGCGCGATCTTTCCGAGCTCCGCAACCAAAGCCGAGGCGACGAGGCCGATATCGCCGGGGAGCGCCAGCGTGTTGCTGTAATGATGCGCATCCGCGAGATCGCCATTGATATTGATGATCATATCCGCGGATTTATATCCGACGCCCGAGCAGTCGGCTTGGCAGACGGCGCGCGAGCCGATGACGATGACGAGCTCGGCCTTCTCCATCGCGTAATTACCGCTGATCGAGCCTTTCGAGCCGCCGACATGCATATTCTGCGGATGCGCGTCGGGCAGCACGCCGAGCGCCCCCGGTGAGAGCACGACGCTGGCGCCGGCAGCCTCGGCGAGCTGGCGCATGGCCTCACCATGAGCGCGTGTGCCGCCGCCCGCCTTGATGGTGACCCGCGCGGTCTTGGCGATGAGCTCAGCCGCGCGGGCGTAATGGGCTTGGCTCTGAATGGCCATCGGAGCGAGGTCCACCTTGTTGGGCAAAGCCGCGAGATTGAGCTCGACCATCGCCGGCTGCTTGTTGATCGGCAGAAGCAGATAGAAAGGCCCCGGCTTATAGGGATGGTTCACACGCAACGCGCCGCGCCGCATCGCCTCGCGGATCGCTTCCGGCGTGTGCAGCACGTAAGATTGGCCCATCAGCGACGTGAGGCGGCCATAAAGCGCCTGCTCTTCCTTGGGGATCTGCTGCATGTTGTAGCCTTCGCCGAACGTCGTCTCGTCGCCATAAATATGGTAGACGCCGACACCGTTCGAGGCCGCGGTGAGCGAGCCGGCCATGGCTTGCATCGCGCCTGGGCCGATCGAGGTTATGACGGCCGGCGTCTCGCCATAGACCCAGGCCAAAGCGGTCGCTGCATGCGCCATCGCCACTTCATTGCGGCAGTTGAGCGTGCGCGTCACGCCTTCCTCGTCATAGATGCGCAGCACCTCGGCGAGATCGGTCGAGCCATGACCGAAGATCGCGAAATAGGTTCGCACGCCCTGGCGCAGCAAGCCGAGCACGAGGGCTTCCGACAGGGACACTTCGACGATCTTCGGCAAGGCGCCCGAGGCGAGCGCCGCGACGATGCCGCCGGCCTCCCGCAGAATGCGCGCCCGGGCGCGCATCGCCGTCGGGGCGGCGACGGCATCCGACGCCTCCGAGTGGATCGGCTTATGTTTATTCATGAACTCATCCTCAAGCAGTTATTGCACCGGATCGGAAATCGGTTCGCCGTCGAACGCGCGGCGTGCCTGAACCATGTCGATCGAGCCCGTCCAGCGCCCGACGACGAGCGTCGCAATGATATTGGAGACGAGGTTCGTCACCGCGCGAATCTCGGCCATGAAGCGGTCGACGCCGAGCAGGAGCGCCAATCCGGCGACGGGCACGGCATCGATCACCGGCAAGGTCGCGGCGAGCGCGATGAAGCCGCCGCCCGTCACGCCCGCCGCGCCCTTCGAGGTGAAGATCATGACGAAGAGCACGGAAAGCTGATGCCAGATCGTAAGATTTACGTTGAAGGCATGCGCGAGAAAAAGCACCGACATCGTCATATAGATCGCCGTGCCGTCCATGTTGAAGGAAAAGCCGCCCGGCATGACGAGGCCGACCACTTCCTTCGCGACGCCCGCTTCCTCGAGCTTTTCCATCGCGCGCGGCATCATCGTTTCGGCGGAAGTGGCGGCGAACACGAAGAGCGCTTCTTCTCTGAAATGGGCCAGAACCTTGAAGATGTTGAGACCGCAGAGCTTGAGGAAGCCACCAAGGACGAGAACGACGAAAAGGATGCTGACGATGTAGATCGAGACGACGAGCTCGCCGAGGGTCAACAGCGTTTGGATGCCGTATTTCCCAACGGTGAAAGCCATAGCGCAGAGCGCGGCCAGCGGCGCGAAATACATGATGACGCGTACCATCTGAAACAGCGCGGCGCCGATCGATTCGAAGAGCGAGATCACGGGCTTCGCCCTTTCGCCGCAGAGGCTCAGCGAGACGCCGAGCAGCAGCGCGAGGAAAAGCACGGAGAGGATGTCGCCCTTGACAAAAGGATCGATGAAGGTGCTCGGGATCATGCCCAGGAAAAAATCCTGCAGCGTGAGGTGGTCCGCGCTGCTCGCATAGCTTTGCACGAGCTTCATGTCGAACGTGCTCGGATCGGCGTTGATCCCGGTGCCGACTTTCCAGAGGTTGCCGACGATCATCCCGATGATAAGCGCAAGGGTCGAGGCGACCTCGAAATAAATGAGCGCCTTGACGCCGACATTGGCAACGCGGCGCAGATTGCCCATCTTGGCGATGCCGATCACGATCATCACGAAGATGACCGGGATGACGACGACCTTGATCGCCTTGATGAAGGCATCGCCCCAGGGCTTCAGCTTCATGGCCAGCGCCGGGTCGAGAAAGCCGAGCGCGATGCCGATGAGGATAGCGGTGACGACCTGAACGTAGAATTTCTTGTAGAATGGCTTCGTTTTGATCGGGACGTTCAGGCTGGTGTCCAATACGATCGAACTCATCGCGTCCTCCCCGCTTCCGAGCCGTTGTTTTTTATTGTGTCAACGCGTGGGGTCGGCGTCGCAAAGCCGACGCTCTTCGTCGCGCGCGCGCTTCGTAGCCAAGCCTTCCAGAATTTTTTCGGCGGTCGCCGGCAGCGACCGGATGCGGACGCCGATCGCGTCGTAGATCGCGTTCATGATCGCGGGAATGGTCGGCACCATGGCTGGCTCGCCGATGCCTTTGACGCCGAGCGGCCCGATCGGATCGGGATCCTCGATGATGACCGACGTCACGTGCGGAATATCAAGCGCCGTCGGCAGGATGTATTTGGCAAAGCCCGGCGTCGTCGTGCGGCCTTCGACGAGCTTATAGTCCTCCATCAGGCCTTGTCCGAGGGCCTGGACGACGGCGCCTTCGATCTGGCCTTCGACGCCGCGCGGATTGACGGCGCGGCCGACATCATGCGCCGCCCAGATGCCCAGCACCTGCACCTCGCCGGTCACCGTATCGACCTCGACCTCCGCGACCTGGCACCCGAACACATAGGCCTGCCAGGGCGTGCCGCTGCCATCGACCGGATCGAGGCCCGTATGCTTCGCGGTGAACGAGGCCGAGCCGACGATGATCACGCCGCGCTTCTTCAGGCAATCGACGGCCTCGCCGATCGGCAGCTTGTGGTTCGATCCCTCGGCCCAAACCTCTCGGTTGCGGATTCGAATCGACTGAGTCGGCACGTCCCACATCTCGGCCAGCGCCGCGTCGAGCTTTTGGCGCCCTTCCTTGCAGGCGAGCGCCACGGAATTGCCGATCATGTAGGTTTGCCGCGTCGCGCCGGCATGCGCGGCCTCGGGCGCGCGGGCCGTGTCGTTGTCGCCGAGCACGACATCTTGCGGACGCACGCCGAACGCATCGGCGGCGATCTGCGCGAGCACCGTCAAGATGCCTTCCCCGATCTCTGTCACGCCGGTGACGACCTTCACAGTGCCGCCGTCGTCGAGCTCGATCCATGTCGCCGCGCGATCGACCGCGGCGGTGCGCGCGATGCCGTACCAGCCGCCGGCCATGCCGCGTCCGCGTTGCTTCGCCATCAACCGGCCTCCGACATCGCAGCGGAGTCGGGACCGGTCGCGAAACGCGCCCCGAGCGTCATCGGCGGGCGCGTGCCGGGCCCGTCGAGATCGCCGCGCGTCGCGCCGCGTCCGGCCACCCCCGGTTCCCAGTTCGAGGCGATCCGCGCAGCCTCGAGCACGCGCGTCATCGCGCAGGAGCTCAACGGCTGCTTCGTATGTGTCGTCGAGCCCGGCCGCATGGCGTTCACGAGCCGCAGCTCGAACGGGTCCATGCCGAGAAGCTCGGCGCAGAGATCGAGATGCGATTCAGTCGCGAATTGCGACTGCAGCGAGCCGAAGCTGCGAAAGGCGCCCGACGGCGTGTTGTTGGTATAGACGCCGTAGGTGTCGACTTGCAGGTTCGGCACGTCGTAGGGCCCGGCTGCGAGGATGGCGCCCTTGCGGATGACGCCCTCGGTCGAAAGGCCGTAGGCGCCCCCGTCATAGACGATGCGGATTTTGGCCGCGGTGATCCGCCCTTCGCGCGTCAAGCCCATACGATAGGTCGTATGGGAGGGATGGCGCTTCGCCGTCGAGGCGATCGATTCCTCGCGCGTGAAGACGAGCCTGACCGGCCTGCCGCTCTTCATCGCAAGGAGCGCGAGCATGCCTTGATAGATCATGTCCTCCTTGCCGCCGAAGCCGCCGCCGACCGGGCTCATCACCATCCGCACCTTGTTGATCGGCAAGGCGAGGATGCGAGCGAGCATATGCCGGTGATGCGTGATGTTCTGGCTCGGCGAGTGGACGGTGACGACGCCGTCATGATCGACGAAGGCGAGCCCCGCCTCGGTCTCGAGATAGGCATGCTCGACCGGCTGCGTCTCGTAGGTTTCCTCGACGACGAGCGCGGCTTCTGCAAAGCCCTGTTCGATATCACCGACACGGATCGGAATGTGCTTCACGAGATTGTCGGGTGCGTAATCATGCAAGACCGGCGCGCCCGGCTGCATCGCGGCGAACGGATCGAAGAGGCCGGGCAGCGGCTCGTAGACGATTTTGATTTTTTCGAGCGCGCGCCGCGCCGTCAGAAGATCTTCCGCCGCGACCGCGGCGATCGCCTCGCCGACATAGCGGACCTTGTCGCGCGCCATGATGGGCTGATCGCAGACAAAGACGCCGAAGCCGTCGACGCCGGGGACGTCGGCAGAGGTCACCACGGCCTCGACGCCGTCCATCGCCTCCGCCTCGCGCGTGTCGAGGCTGACGATCCGCGCATGCGCGTGCGGGCTGCGCAGCACTTGCACATGCAGCATGCCCGGCATCACCATGTCGCCGGCATAGCGCAGCGCGCCGGTGACCTTCGAGGGCGCATCGATGCGCCGCACATTGGTGCCGATATAGCCACCGTCCTTCGCCTCGGTCTCGAGAAGCGCCGTCTGCGGCAGATGCCCGTTGATGACGTCGCGGGCGAGCTCGACCGCATCGAAGATCTTCTGATAGCCGGTGCAGCGGCAGATATTGCCGCCCATGCGCTCCTTGATCTTCTCGCGATCGGCGTGCGGATCGAGGCGCAGCGTCGCCGTCGCCGCCATCACCATGCCGGGAATGCAATAGCCGCATTGGCTCGCGCCCGCTTTATGGAAAGCGCGCTGCACCACCGACATTTCGCCCGAGCGCGCCAGGCTCTCGACGGTCTCGATGGTACGTCCTTGCGCCTTGGCGACGGGCATGAGGCAGGATTTGACGAGCGTGCCGTCGACGAAGACCGAGCAGGTGCCGCATTCGCCGGCGCCGCAGCCTTCTTTCGTGCCGGTGAGATTGAGGTCGTCGCGGAGATAATCGAGAAGCCGCTGCCAGGGCTGCGCCTTGCGCCGGATCTTGCGGCCGTTGACGGTTGCGGCGATGTCGAGCTCAGGCATGGGCTAGCTCCGTTTCGCGAGGACGCGCCGACGCGCCGGCGCGCTTTACCGCGGTCAACAAGGCCTGCACGACGAAACCCGGCACCACGGCGCGGCGATACGCCTCGCGGCTGCGCGAGCGCACATAGGCCGCGCCGAGCTGCGCCGCGGTTTCGAGCCGCGCCTCCTCCGGCAACTGCCCATGCAGCGCGTCTTCGATGTCGCGCATGCGCTGCGGCACGGGGCCGACGCCGCCGATGGCGAGGCGGACATCGGCGAAGCGGCCCTGCGCATCGAGCTTCACCGCCGCGCACAAGCAGGCGACGGAGATGACCAGCGAACGGCGATGCCCCACTTTCTCGAAGCTCGCGCCATAACCTTCGAGCGCATCGCAAACGATCGTCGTCATGATCTCATTGGGCGCGATCGCCGTGCGTCCCGGCCCCTGCATGAAATCGGCGATCGGCAAGCTACGCCGCGCCACCTTGCCCTCCTCCCAGCGCGCGAGCTCGATCTCGGCATTGGCAACGAGCATCGGCGGGAAGCCGTCGCCCGCTGGCGAGGCATTGACGAGATTGCCGCCGAGCGTCGCAGCCTCGCGGATCTGATCATCGGCGAACCACACCGCGCAACGCGGCATCATGGGTAAAGCCGTCATCATCGGCGGATCGTCGAGGAAGCGCTGGAAAGGTGTCGCGGCGCCGAGCCGGACGCGTCCGGCTTCGACATGGCGCGCCTGCAATTCGCCGATCTTGCTGATATCGATCAGCACCGGCACATGCACATCGCCGGCGCGTCCCTCGCGCGCCCAAGGCAGCAGATCGGTGCAGCCGGCGACGATGCGGGCCTTGCCGGCCTGCTCGTCGAGCAGGCGCAAGGCCGCGTCCAGCGTCTCGGGGACGAGATAGTCATCGCAAGTCAGCATGGCGATCTACCGGTTGGCCGCGCGATGACACCGCGCGGCAAGCTTGGGCATGCTATTCCGCGGCAACCTTCTGCAAAGCCGGCACGCCGCGCGCCTTCACCACGACCTTGATCGCGTCCTCGATGCGCTCACGCGCGTAACGCAAGGCGGTGGGCACATCGTCGAGCGCGAAAGTATGCGTATGCACCTTGGTCGCATCGAAGCGCTTTTGCGTCATGAAAGCCTCGGCGCGATGCGTCGCGCTCTTGCCCTCGCCGCGAATGCCGAAGACATAGATGTTGTTGCGCACGAGATGCGCGATATCGACTTCGGCCGGCTTGCCAGGGAAGGCCGCGAGGCAGATCTTGCCGCCGCGATTGACCATACGCGCCGCCTCATTGAGCGCGTTCGGCGCGCCTGAACATTCGAGCACATAGTCGACGCCCTTGCCGCCATTGAGCTTTTTCACCGCCGCGACGACGTCCTCATTCTTGGCGTTGATCACATGGTCTGCGCCGAGCTCGGTGCCGATCTTGAGACGATTGTCGCGCGTGCCGGTCAGGATGACCGGATGCGCGCCCATCGCCTTCGCGACCGCGACGCCCAAGAGGCCGATGGGGCCGGGACCCGTGACGACGACGCTCTCGCCCGCGACGAGGCCACCGAGCTCGATCAGCCCATACATAGCCGTGCCGGCGGTGACGACGAGGGTCGCTTCCTCGTCGCTCATCGTGTCTGGGATCGCGACCAACGTGTTGATGTTGTTGACCTGATATTCGGTGAAGCCGCCATCGGTGGTGAAGCCGTTGGCGCGATGGCCCTTGTCGACATCGCCATAGTTGAGGCCATAGTTGTGGCAGGACGTGTACATGCCTTCGCGACAGCGCTTGCACTGGCCGCAGCCGGCATGGATCTCGACGGTGACGCGCTGGCCGATCCCATATTCGTCGACGCCCGGCCCGAGCGCGACCACGGTGCCCATATACTCGTGCCCCGGCGTGAAGTTCTTGTTGAATGGCAGGCCGCCTTCAATCATGGCGGGAAGGCCGTGCGAAATGATCTCGAGATCGGTGGCGCAGACGGCGATCGCATCGATGCGGACGAGCACTTCGGCTTTCTTCGGCACCGGCACGGGCTTGGTGGTCAGGCTGAGCTGATCCGGATCGCCCAGGACCCAAGCCCGCATCGTGTCGGGAATCGGAAAGTCGGGCGAGGTTTTCACGTTGTCGTGCTGATACATCGTCTTCTCCTGAGGATGATCATCCGGGGATGGATCTATTCGGCTGCTAAAGGTGCCATGTGCTCGGGCTGCTGATGGGGGGCGCCGAGCTCGGTCGACAACGCGCGGCTCGCGGCGACGACGGCGGCGCGCATCTTTTCGAGATGATCCTGGCTTGCCCGGAAGACCGGCGTCGAGGCGCTGAGGGCGCCGACGACGGCGCCGGCGTGATCGCGGATCGCCGCGCCGATGCAGATGACGCTCGGCTGAAACTCTTGCCGGTCGGTCGAGAAGCCGTTGCGCCGCACGAGGCGGAGGTCTTCGCGCAGCGCCGCGAAATCGGTGATGGTACGCGGCGTGAAGGCGGTCAGACCCTTTTCCGCGATGATCCGCTCGACCTCGGTTTCCGGAAGCCAGGCGAGGATCGCCTTGCCGGTCGCGGTCGCGTGCGCGGCGTTGGACTTGCCGTTCATCCCCGCATCGACACGCACGGGGAAGCGGCATTGCCGCCTGAGCAGGGTCACGAGATCCGTGCCTTGCAGGACGGCGAGCTGCGCCGCCTCTCCGGTCGCGGCGTTCAGCTTGTCGAGATGCGCCTGCGCCAGCCGCGGCAGATCGATCTGCCTGAGGCACGCATTGCTCAAATGAAAGATATGCGGCCCGAGCTGATAGTTGCGATTGCTCGCCTCGCGTCCGACATAGCCCCATTTCACCAATGTCGAGATAAGGTGATGGCAAGTCGAAACATGCAAGCCCGCGGCGCGCGACAGTTCCGTCAAGCTGATCTCGCCGCCATTCTCCGCAATGATATCGAGAAGGAGCAGCGCGCGCTCGACCGATTGAATGCCGCCTTTGTTGCCTACCGCAGGGGCGCGCGAAAGCGCGCGTTTGCCCGCACGGGGCGATGTGGATGCCGGCATGCCTTGGTTCCTCCGCCACCGATTAGGCCGCCAGAGGACCAGTCCGTCAAAGCGTTTTTCATCTTTGGAAAGAATTTTTCGTATGACGAAAAAATTGCTGCGCCGCGGCAGGCGCAGTCAGTGACGCGTTTGAGCTCTTTGCAGAAATCCTCGAGGAGCTGGGTTACGGTCGTGAAAGTATAGGTCCGGCCGGGATCGCTTTCGGTGCGGTGCCAATGATCGTAATCTTGCGACGCCTTCACAAACCGACCGGCTTGGGGCTCCTTCGCCATCAATCCGCGCCGCACGGGCAACGTCTATGCCGTCGACGGGAAGGAGAAATGGCTCGTCCAGGCCTATCTCTTCGATCATGAAGAGGGCTTCGAGTCGGTCGACCGCGATGCGCAGATCCGTACGATGCTCGGTGTCGATGACAGGTTCGAATACGACGTGCTGAGCATCCAGGACTGGTTCGGGCGTCGGCTCGTCACCGACAAGATGCGCGAGGGCCGCATCTTCCTCTGCGGCGACGCGAGCCAGTCTGGGTGCCCTTCGCCGGCTATGGCATGAACGCCGGCATCGCGGATGCCGCCAATCTCGGCTGGACGCTCGCGGCTTATCTGCAAGGCTGGGCCGGCGAGACCATCCTCGACGCCTATGAGCGCGAGCGCCTGCCGATCACCGAGCAGGTTTCGCATTTCGCGATGGGACACGCGATCGAAATGAGCAAGGCCCGCAAGGCCGTGCCGGCCGCGATCGAGGATGAGGGGGCCGAGGGCGACGCCGTGCGCGCCGCCGTCGGCAAGGCCGCCTATGATCTCAACGTTCAGCAATATTGCTGTGCAGGCCTCAACTTCGGCTATTTCTACGACGCGTCGCCGATCATCGCCTATGACGATGAGCGCGCGCCCGCCTACACGATGGCAGAGTTCACGGAATCGACTGTGCCAGGCGCCCGGCTGCCGCATCTTTGGCTGGCGGATGGGCGCTCGCTCTATGATGCGCTCGGGCCCGGATATACGTTGCTGCGCTTCGATCCTACGCTCAGCGTTTCGGGCGTCGCCGCCGCCGCGGCGGCGGCCAGCATGCCCTTCGTGGTGCTCGATCTCGATCCGAGCCTGAAGCGCGATGCCTATCGTCATCGGCTCGTGCTCGCGCGGCCAGACCAGCACGTCGCCTGGCGCGCCGATCAACCGCCCGCCGATCCGCGGCAGCTCGTCGACCTCGTCCGCGGCGCAGCGCGGGCGGCCGCGTCACAGGCTGCCTGACAACTAAGAAAAAGAAGAAGAGCGGTTATTACGTGCATGGCGAAGCGATCCAGGAATTGCTTCGCCGGCTCACAATGACGGCAGAAAAGGGATGAAAAGCCAATGACGGCCGTATCGCTCGAAGCCGCAGATGCCGACGCGAGCGCGACGCGCAAAGTGTTCCGGCGGCTGATCGGCTTCCTCTTCGTCGCCTATTTCTTCTCGTATCTCGATCGCATCAATATCGGCTTCGCCGCCTTGTCCATGAACAAGGAGCTCGGGCTGACGGCGACCATGTTCGGCCTCGCCAACACGCTCTTCTATACGACCTATATGCTGTTCGAGGTGCCGAGCAATCTGCTGCTGGCGCGCTTCGGCGCGCGCGTGTGGATCGCGCGCATCATGATCACGTGGGGCATCGCGGCGACCGCGACCATGTTCGCAGTCGGCGCGAACAGTCTCTATGTCATCCGCGCCATTGTCGGGTTGGCTGAAGCCGGCTTCGTGCCGGGCGTGATCCTCTATCTGAGCTATTGGTTCCCGGGTGCCTATCGCGCGCGAGCGATGGCGATCCTGATGACCGCCATGCCGGTGACCTTCATGCTGGGTTCGCCTTTATCGGGGCTGCTCCTGCAGATGAATGGGATCTTCGACCTATCAGGCTGGCGCTGGCCCTTCCTCATGGAAGGTCTGCCGTCGATCCTGCTCGGGGTCGTGGCTTATGTCTTCCTGACCGACAAGCCGTCGCAAGCGCGCTGGCTCAGCGAGACCGAGCGAACAGCGCTGCAACGCCGTCTCGCACGCGAGGACGCGATCGCGCCGCCGGCCCAGGCCGGCGGCATGTGGCGCGAGCTGGCGAGCCCCAACGTGCTGCTCCTGTCCCTCACTTATTTCTGTCTGGTCAATTCGCTCAATACTTATGCGACCTGGTCGCCGCAGATCGTGCGGGAGTTTCTGAGCGGAACGCAGAATTATCTAGCGATCGGACTGGTCGGCGCCATTCCACCCTTCTTCACGCTGATCGCGATGCCGCTCTGGAGCGCCAGTTCCGACCGGCGCGATGAACGTTTCTGGCACACGATCTCGCTCTTCGCATTGGCGGCGGCAGGATGGGTGGGCGTCGTCTGGCTCGGGCCGCCTAGCCTGCGGCTCGGCGGCTTGGTGCTCGTCTCGATCGGCGCTTTCACCGGCATGGCGATCTTCTGGACCTTCGCGACACCGCTCCTCTCGGTGGAAGAACCGGCCGGCATCGATCGGACTGATCAGCACCGCCGGCATTTTTGGATCGGCGACGAGCCCGAGCGTCGTCGGCATCCTGCGCGATGCGACGCAAAGTTTCGACGCCGGATTATGGTACGCCGTCGCCTTGCTGGTCGTCGGCATCGGCGCGATGGTGTTTGCCGATCGGATCGCCCGCGCAGCCGTGCCGATTGCTGCCCTAGAGCATCCCGCCTTCAAATGGAATAATTTGAAGGCGGATAAGATGCTCTAGATTCATAAAGTTAGAGCATCGTTCGGCGCGCAAAACCGCACACACTTTTGCGCACGATGCCATGGCGGAATGACGCAAGCGCTGCGGCTAAGTCGTGCCGCGTCGCCGGCTCATTCTTCGAGGCGCCCTCTCGATGGGGAGGCGGCGGTTTAGGCGCGACCGACCCGCGCGACGCCGTCTCTCGCGAGGCGGCTGTTTGGATCGAAGACGAGCGCGCGCTGGTAGGATTCCATCGCTTTGGTGCGATTGCCGCTCTTTTCGTAAGCGAGGCCGAGGCCGGCCCAGGCTTCAGGATTCTTGCTGTCGACATTGAGCGCGGCATTGAAATCTTCGATCGCCTTGTCCGGCTGGCCGATCGCGATGAGGCTCTGGCCGCGGGCCAGATAGGGCGCGCCGGCAAACGGATCGCGGTCGATCGCATTGTCGAAATTGGTGATCGCCAGCGTATGATTGCCCTCGCGCTGCCAGATGAGGCCGCGGGCATGGAAAGCCTGCGCATTTTCCGGATTGAGGCGAATCGCCCGATCGAGGTCGGCCTTCGCTTCCTCGAGGTTGCCTTGCGTCCGCAAAAGATTGGCGCGGCCGAGATAGGCGGGTGCGTGGTTGGCGTCGGCAGCGATGGCGCGATTGAAATCGCCCAGCGCCGCGTCGTTGCGGTTGATCTGCCGGTAAGCGAGGGCGCGGTTGGTCAGCGCCGCCGCATCGCTCGGGTTGAGCCTGATCGCCTGCGTGAAATCAGCGATGGCCTCTTGGAACTTGCCGATTTTCGCATAGGCGACGCCGCGCGTGTTATAGGCCTCGCCACTGCCGGGATTGCGCTGCACAACCTCGGTCAGAGATGCAATGTTCGCCGAGGCGTCCTGCGGGGACTCGTTGGTCGCCACCTCGGCGATGCCGCTGCCGCGCAGCGCCGACAGGTTGCCCGACGACTCGCAGCCGGCCAGCATGAGCGCTGCGGCGATCATGACGGCGCCACCGCCCCCCTTGCTCATCGTCCGATGCGCTCCATCGCTCATGGTCCGAATCTCGATGCGAAATATATATCCGATTCGCCATGCGGCGAATCGGGAACGGCGATGACGACCGCGGAAAAGCTTAGGACAGCTCAATTCGGCAAGAATGGGACCCCACGCCATATTTTCGTCATTTGTGCAGGTCCCCGCCAGTCTCGTCACATGGGCGGGATTCAAGAAAAGTAGAGCGCGCGCCCGAACGATCCCGCGCATATTGCGGGGCGGGAGTCGAAAGATGGATTAGGGCTTGACCGTTCAGCGCATGCCAGGCACGGGCTTCGGCTTCATCGGCAGAAGGCCTTCGCGCTGCATTTTCTTGCGGGCGAGCTTGCGGGCGCGGCGGACGGCTTCGGCTTTCTCGCGGGCCCGCTTCTCCGAGGGCTTCTCATAATGACCGCGCAGCTTCATTTCGCGGAAGATCCCCTCGCGCTGCATCTTCTTCTTGAGCGCTTTCAGGGCTTGATCGACATTGTTGTCGCGGACGAGAACTTGCACGCAGTGATCCTTGCCTTACGTCATGCCGCCGCGCTGGGGGCGGCCTCGAGCTCGATGACGGAAATGAAAACGGGGCGTGGATCACGCCCCGTAGATGAGTTGAGCGGATAACAGAATCATCGTGCTTTGTCCAGGGTTGGCGCGGCCGTTTTGGCCGCGGAATGGCCTATGACGCGCGTCACATGGCCCATTTTGCGGCCGGCCCGCATCTCGGCCTTGCCATAGAGATGGAGCTTGGCGTCCGGGTCGGCCAGAATCTGGGCCCAGGCCGCGGCTGCCTCGCCGATGAGGTTGCGCATCTCGACCGCGCCGCCAATGCGGCCCGTCGCGCCGAGCGGCCAGCCGCAAATCGCCCGCATATGCTGCTCGAATTGCGAGGTCGCAGCGCCGTCGAGCGTCCAATGCCCTGAATTATGGACGCGCGGCGCGATCTCGTTCACGCGCAGCCTTTCCTGGCCGTCCTCGCGGGTGACGAACATTTCAACCGCGATCACGCCGACATAATCGAGCGCCTCGGCGATGCGCCGCGTGATCGCGACGGCAGCCTCCGCCGTGGCCGGCGCGACCGCGGCAGGCGCAACGCTCACGCTCAGAATGTGGTGCTCATGCACGTTCTCGCAGACGTCGTAGGCGGCAAAGCCGCCGTCGGGCGTCCGCGCGGCGATCACCGATATTTCCTTTTCGAAGGCGATGAAACCTTCAAGGATCGCCTGAGCACCGCCGAGGCTGCGAAAGGCGTCCGCGAGATCGGAGCCATCGCGCAAGAGCGCCTGGCCCTTGCCGTCATAGCCAAAACGCCGGGTCTTCAAGACAGAGGGCCGGCCGAGCTGCGCAACCGCGCGGGCGAGCCCGCTTTCATCCTCAACGGACATGAAGGGCGCAGTCGCGATGCCGAGACCGCTCAAAAACTCCTTCTCGACCAGACGGTCTTGGCTCGCGGCCAGCGCCTCAGCGCCAGGGCGCACGAGGCAATGCTCGGCGAGGAGACTCGCGCTGCGCGCCGGCACGTTCTCGAACTCATAGGTGACGAGCGCCACCGAATCCGCGAAGGCGGCAAGCGCCGCCTCGTCTTCATAGGCCGCCACTGTGCTGAGCGCGCAGACATCGAAAGCCGGGCTCTGCGGATCCGGCGCATAGACATGACTCTTGAGGCCGAGACGCGCGCCCGCCATGGCCAGCATGCGCGCGAGCTGGCCGCCGCCGAGAATGCCGATCGTAGCACCGGGCGCGATGGCGCCCGCCCGCGGCGGCGCTTCAGCCATCGGTCTCAGCCCTCATTCGAGGGATGCTGTAGGACATTTTGCGTCTGCGTCTCGCGCCATGCGGCAAGGCGCTGCTGCAGCGCCTCGTCGCTCAAGGCAAGGACGGCAGCGGCAAGCAAGGCGGCATTGATCGCGCCGGCTTTGCCGATGGCGAGCGTGCCGACCGGCACGCCGCCGGGCATCTGCACGATCGAATAAAGCGAATCGCGGCCGCCCAGCGCCTTCGTCTCGATCGGCACGCCGAAGACCGGCAGAATCGTCATGGCCGCCGTCATGCCGGGCAAATGCGCGGCGCCGCCGGCGCCGGCGATCACCACCTTGAAGCCTGAAGCCGCGGCGCCTTTGGCGAAGCTGACCAGCCGATCAGGCGTTCGATGCGCCGAGACGATCAGCGCCTCATGGCCGATCGCGAGGGCATCGAGCGTTTCGGCCGTATGCCGCATCGTCTCCCAATCCGATTGGCTGCCCATAATGATGGCGACGGATTTTTCCTGCGCGGACAAAGGCGCCCCTGAGGGTTTTCGGCGAAGGCTGCGGCATAAACGAAGGGTTGGAGCCGCGCAAGCGCGGCGCCGGCCGGCAGCGGGCGGGACAGGGCTTGCGGGCCGTCACACGGCGCAGTAGCGCTCCTGGATCTCGACATCGGCGAGGAGCGCGGCGGCGCTTGCCTGATGCACGATCGTGCCCTGGTCGACGACATAGGCTCGATCGGCGATGCCGAGCGCCAATTCGACATTCTGCTCGACGAGCAGAATCGTCGTGCCTTGCGCTTTCAGGTCGCGGAAGAGCTCGAACATCTCGTCGACGAGCACCGGCATGATGCCTTCGGAGGGCTCGTCGAGCATGACGAGCTTCGGCTCGGCGATCATGGCGCGGGCGATCGCCAGCATCTGCTGCTCGCCGCCCGACATGGTCACCGCCGTCTGATCGAGCCGTTCGGCGAGCCGCGGAAAGATTTGCGTGGTCCGCGCGATGAGTTCCGCCTCGCGCTTGCGGTTCGGCGTCGCGACGAGGCCGAGCCGCAGATTGTCGCGCACGCTGAGGCCCTGGACGATGCGTCGCTCCTCCGGCACATAGGCGAGGCCGAGCCCGAAGCGCAGATGCGCCGGGCGGCCGAGAATCTCGCGGCCCTCGAACCGGATGCTGCCTTTCGTCTTGCTGAGAAGCCCCATGATGGATTTGAGCGTCGTCGTCTTGCCGGCGCCGTTGCGGCCGATGAGGCAGACGATCTCGCCTTTGTTCACCTCGAGATCGATCGCCTGCAGCACATGGCTCGCGCCGTACCAGGCATTGAGACCTTCGACCCGCAACATGGCTCAATGCTCCTTGTGGCCGAGATAGACGCGCTTGACGTTCTCGTTGCCCCGGATCTCGTCGGGCGTGCCTTCGGCGAGCAGCTCGCCATGATGGAGCACCAGAAGCCGGTTCGAAATGCCCATGACGAGCTTCATCTTGTGCTCGACGAGAATGATGGTGCGTTCGGTGCCGAGCTTGACGATCAGATCCATCATCGCGCGCGTCTCTTCCGGGCTCATGCCGGCCGTCGGTTCGTCGAGTAGAAGCAGGCGCGGCCGGGAGGCCAGCGCCATGCCGATCTCGAGCGCGCGCTGCTCGCCATGCGCGAGGCTGCCGGCAAGGCGATGGCGCCGGTCCCAAAGGCCGACGAGATTCAAGAGCTCATCGGCCTCGCGGGTGAGATCGCTCAGCGTGGCGCGCGGCGTGAACATGTTGAAGCGCGAGACGAGCGCCTGCGCGGCGACGCGGATATTCTCATGCGTCGTGAGCTGGCCGAAGACGCTGGTGATCTGGAAGGATTTCGCGATGCCCATATGCGCGAAGCGATTCTGCGCCAGACCCGTCACCTCCTTGCCTTCGAAGGTGATGTGGCCGCTCGACGGCTTGAACGCGCCCGAAAGCAGATTGAAATAGGTGCTCTTGCCCGCGCCGTTCGGGCCGATGATGCAGGTGATGGCGCCGCGCTGAAACTCGGCCGAGACGTTCTTCAGCGCTACGAACTGGCCGAACATCTTGCTGACGTTCTCGGTCTTCAGGATGATATCCGACGCCGGACTGCTCATTTGTCGATCCACTGCAGAATCGTGCCCCAGACGCCGCGCGGAAAGAAGATGACGCAGGCCATGAAGGCGAGGCCGACGACGAGCTGCCAATGTACCGTCCAAAGCGACACCAGATTTTCCAAGAGCAGGAAGATCGCGGCACCGATAAACGGCCCGAAAAAAGTGCCCATGCCGCCGAGCAGGCTCATCATGACCGCGAGACCCGAGGTGTCGTAATGCAGCGTCTCGATCGGCACGATCGAGAGATGCAGGGCCTGCAAAGCGCCAGCGAGGCCGCAAAAGGCACCCGACAGGACAAAGGTGACGAGGCGTGTTGTCGTCACGTCATAGCCACAGGCGCGCGCCCGCGCCTCATTCTCGCGGATCGCCTCGATCACCGAGCCGAAGGGCGAAGCGAGAATGCGCGACAAGAAGGCGAGCGCCAAGATGACGAAAAACGCGACGACGTAATAGCGGGTGAGGGGGTCGAGGAAGTTCAGCTTCCAGCCGAAAAGATCGATGGTCACGATATTGATGCCGCGCAGCCCGTTCTCGCCGCCGGTCCAATCCGTCGCCTCGTAGAAGAGGTAATAGACGCATTGCGACAGTGCCAAGGTGACCATGGCGAAATAGATGCCGCGGGTGCGAATCGCGAAGACCCCGATCGCCATCGCCATGAGCATGCCGCTCGCGATGCCGATGAGGATTGCGATCCACCAGCTCAGATGGAAATGAACGATGGCGATGCCGCACAGATAGGCGCCCGTGCCGAAGAGCGCCGAATGGCCGAAGGAGAGAAGGCCGAGATAGCCGTAGAGCAGATTGAAGCCCAGCGCATAGAGCCCGTAGATCAGGATCATCACCGCCAGCGCCTTGAACGGCACCAAGAGCGGAAAGATGAGGAGAAACAGGGTGGCGAGCGCGACCCGGTGGCGCCGCGCGAGATCGAGGAATTTTCCGCGCGGAAGGACGGTGCTGGGAGCGGCCGATATTTGATCGAGCGCCATCGATCAGCTCATCAGGCCGGCGCGGCCGAAAAAGCCTTGCGGCCGGATCAAGAGCACGAGCGCCATCAGCGCGAAAATCGAAACCTTCGCCATTTCCGGCTCGAACAGCGAGATGAGGCTGACGACGCAGCCGACGAGCAGGCCGGCCAGCACGGCGCCCATCAGAGACCCCATGCCGCCGACGACGGTGACGACGAAGGCTTCGGCGAGGATCGGGCCGCCCATTTCCGGATTGGCGCCTTGCAGCGGCGCTGCCATCAGCCCGGCCAAAGCCGCGATGGCGCAGCCGAGCCCGAAGACGAGAAGCCAGACGCGCGCGACATTGACGCCGAGCACCTGCACGATTTGCGGATCGCGGGCTCCGGCGCGGATGATGAGGCCATAGCGCGTGCGTTCGAGGAAGTACCAGAGCGCAATGAGGATGACGGCGGTCGCCGCCATGATGAAGAGCCGGTAAAGCGGGAAATAGCCGATGCCGATATCGGTCGCGCCCTGCAGGAGATCGGGCGTATCGACCGGGTAGCCGGTCGTGCCGAAAACGATGCGGACCAATTCGACGAGGACGTAGCTGAGGCCGAAGGTCAAGAGCAGCGGATAGTCGATGCCGCGCCCGTAGAGCGGGCGTACCAGCACGCGCTCGACGGCAAGGCCGAACCCGCCCACCACCAACGGCACGACGACGAGAGCGAGCCAAAAATTGCCGCCGTGATCGAGCACGGTCAACCCGACATAGGCGCCGAGCATGAAGAAGGCGCCATGCGCGAAGTTCACGACCGTCAGCATGCCGAAGATCAGCGACAGGCCGATCGCGAGCAGCACGTAAATCGCGCCGAGCGCGAGCCCGGTGAAGAGCTGCAACGCGATGAGATCGTATGACAGGCCCGCCATTCCAGCTCCTTGAAGCGCTTCACTGCAACCCTCTCCCATAGGGAGAGGGTTGCAGCATCATTACGCCTTGTGCCCCAGCTCCTCGCAACTGCGCAGGTTCGCCTCATTCGGCGCATCGGTCGCGACCACGTCGAAGACGTCGTCGGCGTTCTTCATGTCCTTCGATTTCGATTGGATGATGAACACCGATTGCACCGCCTGATGGTCGCATTTGCGATAATATTCCGGGCCTTTGTAATAGTCGTATTTCAGCGCTTCCATGGCCGGGATGACCTTTTCCGCATCCGTCGAGCCGGCGTTCTTCGCGGCCATGAGCAACGTCCTGACGCCGGCATAGCCCATCGCGCCGTAATCGGTCGGCACAGCGCCGCTATACATTTTGCGGAAGCGATCGTTGAAGGCCTTGGCGGTCGGGACCTTATCCTCGAGCCCCCAATAATAGGACGTGCCTCCGACGACGCCGTCGAAGGCTTGCGGACCGCCCGCCACGCGCGCGCTGTAGAGAAGGATCGGCGTGATGATCTGAATCGACTTCTTCACGCCGAAATCGGTTGCCTGCTTCATCGCGATCTGCTGGTCGCGGCCGAAATTGATGATGCAGAGGATGTCCGGCTTCAGCGACATGATGCGCGGCAGCAATGTCGAAAAGTCGGTCGTGCCGAGCGGATGCCGAATGTCGGCAAGGACCTCGATGTTGAACGCCTTGCCGGCGGCCTGGAAGCCGCGCACCATCTCGTAGCCATAGGCGTAATCGGCGGTGAGAAAAACGACTTTCTTGCCGTATTTGGGGAAGGCGTAGCGGCCGACCGCGCCGGCCGTCATATGCGGGTTCAGCGCCTCGTGGAACGTGTAGGGACTGAAATCTGCGGCCTCGTTGATCGCGTCCGATTGGCTGATCGAGTTGTAGATCACCTTGCGTTGCTTGGTCACGTTATTGACGGCGAGCTGCACCGCGGCCGAAAGGCTACCGACGATGAAGTTCACCTTGTCGTTCTCGATGAGCTCGAGCGCGCGGGTCGCGCCTTCGCCGGGATTGAGCTTGTCGTCGCGCACCAGAAGCTCCGCCTGCCGGCCGTTGAGGCCACCCGCCTCGTTGAACTCGGCGATGGCGACTTGCGCGGCTCGCACCTGATTCTGCGCTTCGGTCCCATAAGGCCCGGTCAGCGGCACCGGGAAGCCGATCTTGATCGTTGCTTCCTGCGCTCGCGCTATATTGATGGCGAAAGGCGAGGCGGCGACGGCGAGACCGGCCGTGCCGAGGAACTTGCGCCGATCGATGCCCGCAAAAGGCGTGGTGATGTCCGTCATGATCTCCTCCCGAGGTTTATTTTGAAACGTGCCAGTCGAACCGTCAGACCCGCCCGAGATGCTTGAGAACGAGCTCCGGCGTGAGCGGAATTTCCGTGATGTTCACATCGAAGGGCGACAGCGCGTCGTTCAGCGCGTTGGCGACGGCGGCCGCAGCGCCGGCGGTGCCGGCTTCACCGGCGCCTTTGGCGCCGAGCTCTGACTCGAGCGTCGGCGACACGATATGGCCGACCTCGATATCCGGCATCTCGCCGGCCATCGGCACGAGATAATCGGCCATCGAGCCATTCAAGAGCTGGCCTTGCGCGTCATAAAGGCAACGCTCGAAGAGCGCGGCGCCAAGGCCCTGCACGACGCCGCCGCGGATCTGCTCGTCGACGAGCTGCGGATTGATGATAGTCCCGCAATCCTCGACGACCCAATGCCTGAGAAGCGTGATGAAGCCGGTCTCGATATCGACTTCGATCCACGCGCCCTGCACGCCATTGGTGAAGGCGAAAGGATATTTCCGCGGCACGTAATGTTTCGTCGCCATCAGCTCGGCCTGGAAATCGCTCGGCAAAGTGTCGGGACGGAAATAGGCGATGCGGGCCACCTCGTCGAGGCCAATGCGCTCGCGTCCCGTCTCCTTGTCGACGACCTGTCCACCGGTGACATCGAGCGCATCGGGTTTCGCCTGCAGGATCGTCGCCGCGACCGCGAGGATATTCTGGCGCAGAACCTTGCCGGCCTGCCAAGCGGCCTCGCCGCCTATGCCCGCGGCGCGCGACGCCCACGTGCCGCCGCCATAGGGCACGTTATCCGTATCCCCCAGGATGACGCGCACGCGCTCCATCGGCACGCCGACCGCGGTTGCGACCACCTGCGCGGTAATCGCTTCGGAGCCCTGCCCTTGCTCGGTGATGCTCGTCTGGCAGATGACCGTGCCCGACGCGTCGAGCCGCACGGCGACGCCGTCTTGCGCGGAAATGCGGGCGCCGCCG
>Ga0116227_10006793_pt1 | contig 22889 bp, 12 predicted proteins | sample S1TSphgellanicum_FD_89693 | JGI IMG/M metagenome (GOLD analysis project Ga0116227, IMG submission 89693) | Host-associated microbial communities from peat moss isolated from Minnesota, USA - S1T2_Fb - Sphagnum magellanicum MG | ecosystem: Host-associated > Plants > Peat moss > Unclassified...
CACGCGACGTAGCCGAGGCGTTGCGCTTCGGCGTCGCAGCCGTCTTCGGCTCCGGCACCGCCGCCCGCGACGACCAGTCGTGCGTCGGGCACCATGGCCAGCGCTTCGATGACCGTATCGATGCCCTTGCGCGGTACGAGCCTCGAAAGCGACACGATGCGCAGGGCATCGCCGTCGCTTCGCCGTTCGCGCCGGCCGTGCGGCGTAAAGCGCTCGAGATCGACGCCGCAGGGAACGATGTTGAGCGACTTCGGATTCGCTCCCATCCGCATCAATTCAAAGACCTCAGCACGGGCCGTCGCAACGATGCGGTCGGCGGCGCGGACGATGTGGGCTTCCGCTTCGATCCGCGCGCCGGGCGATGTGTCGGCTCCTCCCTGGTACCGTCGCTTCTCACTGCCGAGCGCGTGAAAGGTTTGGACGACCGGAAGTCCGAGCGGCCGCGCCGCGTCGAGTGCCGCAACCCCGCTCATCCAAAAGTGGGAGTGCACGATGTCCGGCGGATTGACGCTCCACGCACGCCGCAGTCCGGCCGCGAGTTCGGGCACGTAGCGATAGATTGCGTCCTTGGCGATCGGTCGCGGCGGTCCGGCGTCGAGGTGCGCGACGACGACGCCCGGCGCCATGGTTACGCGCGGCGGCAGCGCGCGAGAGTCGCGCCGGGTGTAGACCGTCACCGCATGGCCGAGTCGCACGAGGGCGCTCGCGAGCGCCGCGACGTGCACGTTCTGTCCGCCCGCATCGACGCCGCCGAGCGTTGCAAGGGGACTCGCGTGTTCGGAGACCATCGCGATTCTCAAGCGACCACCTCTTCGAGGAGCTCGTCCCACGCCCGTAAGAATCGGGCGAGCCCGTACCGTTCGAGCGCGTAGGCGCGCGCCCGGACCCCATCTTCGCGAGCGCGTTCGGGTTCGGCCGCGTACGCGCGCAACACCGTGCACAATTTGTCGACGTCCGTCGAGACGGTTCCGCAGCCCGGGGGTACCGCTTCGACGGCCTCGGTCGTCGCGAGCGCAACCACGGGCATTCCGAGGTGCATCGCCTCGATCAGCGCGAGGCCGAGCGACGTCCAGCGCAACGGGTGCAGGTACGCGCGGCGCCGCGGCATCTCGTCGTGCAACACGGTCTGCGGCGGATCGTCCACGCCGCCGAGTGCGCCCGCGTCGATCCCGAAGAGATCGAGCGGTATCGCACGCGCGAAACGCGGCAAGAGGTCGGTACCGGTCACGCGCCCGCGGCGCCGCGCCTCGTTGATCGCGACCGCTGCGCGAGCAAGTTCACCCGTATAGCGATAACCCGGATCGACGATGCCGTGCTCGATGACGCGGGTCGGCGTCGTCCCGCAATTCCAGAAGAGCTCGTTGAAGTGCGTTACGTGAACGATGTGCACGTCGTCGCGGCCGGCGGCGGCGTGGCGCATCTCCGCGACCGGTCCCTGTGGCGCGTTGTGTTCGAGATAAATCACCGGGATGTCGCGGCCGGGTACGCGACCGAGCCACGCTTCGGCGAGCCTCGCCAGTTCGTGGGGGCGTTGCACGATGACGGCGTCGATCTCGAGGTTGCGCGCGTCGCGCGGCGAGACTTCGATTGCGTTCGGCGGCCACGTCCACGTTCGGGCGCGCCCGCGGCCGTCGGCGCCGCGGTCGGGCAGCGTCGGAATGTAGTACGTGTGCCCGCCTTGCACGAGCGACGTCGCGTACGAGCCATGCACGTGCCACATCAGGATGCGCTTCTTCGCGACGGTCACGACCGGGGCGCGATTCGCGCGGGCGTCGATCCGCGCCGCGACGGGACCATCGTCTTTGCGCATCGCGGCGAGCCCATCGGGTTTCCGCATCGCAGCGGTCACGTCCGTACCTCCGCCGCCGGGACCGCGTCCCGGGCGGTCAGCTGACCCAATGCAGCGAGTACGGCGTCGACGTCGACCGTGCTCAGGCAGGCGTGATCGCCGCGCGGGCAAATGCGGGCGCGGCAATTTCGACAGGCGATCTGCTGGTCGCCGAGCAGCACGTGATCGACGCGCCACGGCGCAAAGCGCGCGGCCGGAATGGTCGGCGCAAAGAGCGAGACAACCGGCGTGCCGACGGCGGCGGCGACGTGGGCCGCGCCGGTGTTGCCGACGACGAGCGCCGCGGCATCGGCGAGCACCCGGCCGAGCGTCGCGAAGTCCGTGCGGCCGCTCAGGTCGAGCGCTTCGCCGCCGGCGACCGCCGCGCAGAGTTCCCGATCGGCATCGCCGCCGGTCACGACCACACGCTCGCCCCGCGCTGCCAGCGCCCGCACGAGCGCCCGATTCGAAGCGAGGCTCCACGCGCGCGCGGGTACCGTGGCACCGGGATGGATCGCGACGTATCGTCCGCTGCCGGCAACGGGGTTGTGTTCGGCAACGCGCATCGAAAGCCGGCCCTCATCGTTTGGTGGTAAAGCGAAACCGGCCGCGCCCGCGAGCGAAAGCGCGCGTTCGACTTCGTGCAGGTCGTCCGGTACGCCGCGATGGCGAACGTCGAGCAAGCTTCCTGGATAATCTTCACAGATTGCCGCGATCCGCGGCACGCCGGCCAAACGGAGCGCGAGCGCAACCGGCAGCGGGCTCTGATGGAATGACGTGAAGACGACGGCGCAGTCGATGCGCCGTTCCACCACGGCGGCGACGAGCGCCGCGAATTCGTCCCGGTCCACGGGCCGCGGATTCGCTTCGATCCAGCCCGCTTCGAAGCAGAGGACGTCGTCGATGCCCGGCAGCGTTTCGGCCGCCGCGCGACCCGACGGGCCGCAGAGCAGCGAAAGCCGGGTCGCGCCCGCGGCGAGCGCGCGCAGTGCCGGTCCCGCGAGCAGGACGTCGCCGTTATTATCTTGCCGCACGGCGAGTACGTTCATGCCGCGCCGCCGAGAACCGCGGTGACCGCTGCGTCGAGGTCGCTTGCGACCAGGGGCGCGGCGGCGATTTCTTCGGGACGCGTGACCGGCGTCGCGACGAGAATGGCGCGCGCTCCGGCTGCGCGCGCCGCTTCGACGTCGGCTCCGATATCGCCGATCACGACGCAATCGCGCGGGGAAACGCCGAGCGCGCGCGCGGCCGCTATGATCAGGCCGGGTGCGGGCTTACGGCACGTGCAACCGGCTTCGGGCCCGTGGGCGCACACGAGGATCGGTCCGAGCGGTCCGAGCAGCGACTCGGCGCGTTCGTTGATCGCTTTCACGTCTTGGGACCGTAAGCGCCCGAGCGCGACGCCGCTTTGATTGGTGATGACTGCCGTTGCGACACCCGCGTCGCGCAGTCGCGCGAGGGCACCGCGCGCGGCCGGCATCGGGGTGACGCGTGCCGGGTCCGCGTTGTCGGGGACGTCGACGATGAGCGTCCCGTCGCGATCGAAAAGCACCGCGGAGGCGATGGGCCGCGGGGCGCGCGCGCGATCCCGCAACAGACCGCGGCGCGCCGCGAGTCCCCGCAGGCGATGGTAGACCGCCGCGAACGGAATCGCAAACGACGTCACGATGAGGCCGCAGACTTCCACCCGCGTGCGCGGACCCGGCGCGATTCGCCGCCAGGCGAAGGCCGCCGTTTGCGCGAGCCATGCCGCCGCCAGAAGCGCGGCAACGCTGGAGAATCCGGCGCCCGCTGCGACGATCGTGAGCGCTGCCGTCATCACGCCGAGCGCATGCGAGCGAAAGGCGCCGCGCGGCGCGCCGGCGCGTTCGCGCCAGCCGCGGCCATGAAGCGCGTCCATTAAAACGTCGTCGGCGTTCCCCGCTTGAAGACGGACCGAGATCGACCACGGCGCCGGCCGCACCGGATGCACGATCGAGCGCGAACCCGCGGCGATCTCTTTGCCGCGTTCGATCACGCGCAACGCGAGATCGGCGTCTTCCCGGTACGCACGCGGAAAGCGTTCGTCAAAACCGCCGGTCGCAAGCAATTCGCTGCGGCGATACGCAGAGTCGGCGGTGATCCAGCGCGCGCGCGCTAAGCCGGCTACGTTGCGTTCCCAATCGGTCGGCCGGCGATCTCCCGGCAGCGGCACGCGAACGATTCCGGTCGAGCCGGCCACCTGCGCGGGGAGCGCGGCGAGGTCCGCGGCAAGGGCCACGAGCCAATCCGGTTTTACGACGACATCATCGTCGAGAAAAGCGATCCAGGCCGCTCGGGAAGCGCGCCAGCCGGCATTTCGCGCGGCGGCCGGACCGCGCGCGGGGCCGGCCAAGATCCTTACGCGAGCGGCAAAGTCCGCATCGAGCGCACCCAACTCGAGCGGCCTCGCGGGCTTCCGGCGGTCGTCGACGACGAAAATGTGCTCGGGCCGCGGGCCGCGACAAAGCGCGAGGGAGGCAAGAAGCGTCGCGAGCGACGGGCGCCCGATCGTCGGAATGACGATATCGAACATATCGCTACAGTGGCGCGACGGCGCGCAGCGCCGGACGTTCGAGCAGAAACGGCCCGATTGCGAGCGCGTCGACGGGTGCGGAACCGAAGCATTCGAGCGCGTCGCGCGGACTGTCCACCATCGGCCGGCCGGCCGTATTGAGCGAGGTGTTGACGACGACCGGCACGCCCGTACGCCGCCCGACCTCGTCGAGCATCCGGGCGACGAGCGGTTCGTCGGCTCGATCGACGGTTTGCACGCGTGCGGTTCCGTCGACGTGAACGACCGCGGCCAATCGCTCCTTCCATGCATCGTGCACGTTATGCACGAAAAGCATGTACGGTGAAGGAAACGGTCCGTCGAACATCGCGGGGGCGCGTTCGAGCAGCGTCATTGGGGCGACCGGCCGAAACTGCTCGCGGCCTTTCACGTCGTTGAGCCGCCGCAGCGTATCGGCGCGACGCGGGTTCGCAAAGAGCGAGCGATGCCCCAGCGCGCGCGGACCGTATTCACTGCGCCCTTGAAACCACGCGACGATGCCGTCGCGGGCGATCACGCCGGCAGCGGCCGCCGCGATGTCGGGCGGTCGCGAATAGGCGACGTTCGCGGTGTCGAGCGCTTTGCGAATCTCGTCGTCGGTCCACTCGCGCCCAAGCGCTGCGGAACGCATCGGTTCCACCTCGTCGCCCATGCTGTGCGCGACGTAGAGCGCCGCGCCCAAAGCCGTGCCCGCATCGCCCGCGGCCGGCTGCACCCAGAGGTCTGCGAACGGCCCCCGTTCGGCAACGTAAGAATTCGCAACGACGTTGAGCGCGACGCCGCCCGCGAGCACGAGCGCGCGCGCGCCCGTCCTCGCCTGGAGCCACACGGCGATCTCGAGAATCGTTTCTTGCAGGGCGGCTTGGACGCTCGCAGCCAGATCGGCGTGCCCGTCTTCGAATGCGCCTCCCGCGGAGCGCTCGGCGACGAATTGCGAAAAATCGATCGGCAGCGCGACGAAACCGCCGTCGCCGTCGTGATGCATGTGGGCGCGGATTTCGGCAAGCCAGCGCGGCCGGCCGTACGAGGCGAGCGCCATCACCTTGTACTCATCCGAACTGCGCAGGAAGCCCACGTGCATCGTGAGTTCTTCGTAGCGCAATCCGAGCGAGTGCGGCAGCGCGACGCGCCGCAAGACTTCGAACTCCCCGTCGCGTGCGATGCCGGCGAGGTACGAGGTCGCTTCGCCGCGACCGTCCATGACGATCACCGCGCAGTCGCGATACGGGCCCGCGAGATAGGCCGACGCGGCGTGCGCGACGTGATGCGGCACGTAGCGCACCTTCGCGCGATCGAAGCCGGGAAGCGCCGTCGCCATGAACCCCGGCGCGCGACGAACGAAATACGTCCGCAGCGCTTCGTATTCGTTGTCGTGAAGCGCATGGCCGTCGGGCGGCGCGAGGTCGGGATCGTACGAGTACGCGATCGCGTCGAGTTCTTCGGGAGCGACGCCGCCGTAGGCGAGACACCAGCGGGCAGACTCTTCGGGCAGCTCCCACGTGGAGAACGGTACGCAAACTTTCCCGTGTTTACGCCGTGAGAAGCGCTCCTCTTCGGCCGCCGCGACGATGCGCCCATCGACGACGAGCGCAGCGGCGGGGTCATGAAAAACAGCGTTCATTCCGAGGATTCGCATGCGGAAGCGGTTCTCCGTGAGCATGAAAGGAAAAACCGCGTCGGCGGCTTAGGATGCAAGCGTGGTTCGGCGCGACGCCGCGCGTTCGGGCGTGACGCATTCCGCGACCGGCGTTTGCGACGGTGGCTTAGTTTAAGGCCACGATGTCTCGCGCGACGGGGTAACGATCATCTCACGTAGTTCTACGCCTTTGGGCCGCGTGAGCGCGAACACGACGGCTTCGGCAACCTCGCGCGGATCGTTGAGCTGATTTTTTTCAAACGCGTCGGGTGCTGGTTTGAATTGCTCGTCGCGGCCATCGAAGAACGCCGTGTTCATGCCGCCGGGAGAGACGAGCGTCACGCCCACGCGTCCCGCGAGATCGAGTGCGAGCCCTCGGGTCAAGCCGACGACGCCGAATTTCGAGGCGCAGTACGCGGTCGCGGCGCCGAGAACGCGCAGACCGAGCGTCGATGCGATCGTCACGATGCGCGGATTTGGGCTATCTGCGAGATAGGGCAGGGCCGCGCGGATCAAAGCGGCGGTTCCGATCAGGTTGACCTCGATGACGCGCTCCCACCGCTGTGCCGGGACCTCCTCGAAATCGCCGCACGCGTCCATGCCGGCGTTGGCGACGACCGCGTCGATGCGATGCGTGCGGGCGACGTCCGCGATCGCGCGTTCGATTGCCGCGCGATCGCCGCAATCGACGATGCGGTGGTCGCGCTCGTCCGCCGCGCGCGGCGCCTTCAGATCGAAAACGACGGGAACGCCGCCGGCACTCGCGACGGCGCCGGCGATCGCCGCACCGAGCCCGGACGCCCCGCCCGAGATAATGACGGTGCCCAGACGCGTTATGCGAGCGGCGGAATCGCGAACGTTGAGGGTTTGCACGAGGGTGACCTTTCCCGATCGATCGAAGAACGTGCGCGTCGCTTACCCGCGACGCGGGTCGCTCAACCAGGAACGTTTATGCGTTCACGAGCGCGCCTTCACGGGCCAGTAGCGGTCGCGCAGATGCCGTTTGATCAACTTTCCGGTGGGCGTTCGCGGCATGTCGGTGACGAAGTCGACGCTCGCGGGACACTTGAGGCGCGACAGGCGTTCTCTGCAGTACGCGATCAGTTCCGCTTCGAGTTGGTCGTCCGTCAGGCCGGTTGCGGCGCGTTGCACGACGGCTTTCACCGCTTCGCCCATCTCTTCGTGCGGCACGCCGAAGACCGCGACGTCCGCTACCGCCGGATGCCCGATCAGCACGTTCTCCGTTTCTTGCGGATAGATGTTGACGCCGCCCGAGATGATCGTGTAAGACTTCCGATCGGTAAGGTACAGGTAGCCCTCTTCATCGAGGTATCCCACGTCGCCGAGCGTCGACCAGCCGCGCGCGTTGTGGGCCTGGGCCGTTTGTTCGGGAGCGTTGAGATATGCGAACGGATTGCCGCCCGCGAAGTAGACGTCGCCGACCTCGCCCGTGGGCAGCGGCTCGCCGTTCTTATCTTCGCCGAGGATCTTGAGTTCGCCGAGAAGCGCGCGCCCGACGCTGCCGCGATGCGCGAGCCATTGATGTGAGTCGATGATCGTAACGCCGTTCCCCTCGGTTCCCGCGTAGTATTCGAGAAGGATGGGACCCCACCAGTCGATCATCGCCTGCTTTACGTCCTCGGGACAGGGCGCCGCCGCGTGCACGACCGCCTGCAACGACGACACGTCGAACTTCGCGCGAATGCCGGGATCGAGTTTGAGCATCCGTACGAACATCGTGGGAACGACTTGCGTATGCGTGATGCGGTGCGTTTCGACGAGCGAGAGATAGCGCTCGGCGTCGAATTTCTTCATGACGATGGCGGTCGCGCCGACGCTTCCGCAGAGCATGGTGAAGCGAAGCGGCGCGGCGTGGTAAAGTGGCGCCGGCGAGAGGTAGCGCGTCTCGCCGTTCATGCCGCACATTTGCTCGCCGAGTACCTTCATAATCGGCATCAGCGTTCCGAGCGGCTCGCCCCCGAAGGGCAACTCGACGCCCTTGGGCCGGCCGGTGGTGCCGGAAGAGTACAGCAGATCCTGGCCGGTAAGTTCGTCCCGGATCGGCGTCGCCGGCTGGAGCGCGCAGAGGTCATCGTAGAAATCGAATCCGGCGATGCGCGCCCCCACGGTGATGATGCGAAGCGACTCGTCGCGCGGGAGGTCTTCCAGGAGCGGCGGCAGCAGGTGCGCCGAGACGAAGAAGGCGCGTGCGCCGCAATCCGCCACGATGTAGGCGACCTCCGCCGCTTTGAGATGGGTGCTGATCGCCGTGTAAAAGACGCCGCTGCGCTGCGCGGACCAGCAGACGCGCAAAAAATCGAGCGAGTTCTCGATCAGCAGCGCGACGTGGGCGGCGGGTCCGAGGCCGATGTCGCGCAACACGTGCGCGCCGCGATTCGAGGCCGCGTCGAGTTCGGCGTAGGTGAGCGACTCACCGGTTTCGGCGATCTCGTAAGCGATCTTATCCGGCCGAGTTTTTGCGTGGAACGACGGATGCTTGATGTCCTGCATGGGGCGGCGTACCTCTCTGCGGTCGGCGGGGCGTTCGCGCTTCGGACCCGGAATGCTTGGGGCGACGCGCGAAACTTCGGCTACGCGGCGTCGTAGACGTTGCAAGTCTCCCGTGCCAAGCCCCTGGAGAGTTCGTGCTTTTCTCAAGAACCCGGTCCGCTGCAGCAGCCGTTGCGTTGCTCGGTCTTCTCGCTCCCGCCGCCTCGCGGGCCGATGCGCCGGCGGCGCCTGCCGCTCCGAGCACCGCGGCGGCGGACGTTACGCGCGCGACGCTCGAGAACGGTTTGCGCGTCGTGATCGTGCGCGACCCGCTCGCGCCGGTCGTGAGCGTCTACGATAACTACCTCGTCGGCGCCGACGAAACGCCCGCGGACTTTCCCGGGATGGCCCACGCCCAAGAACACATGGCCTTCCGCGGCTGCCGGGGCGTGAGCGCCGATCAAACCTCCGCGCTCTTCGCCCAGCTCGGCGGCGACGGCGATGCGGACACGCAGCAGAACATCACGCAGTATTTCTCCACGGTGCCGGCCGCCGACCTCGACGTGGCCCTCCACCTCGACGCGGCCTGCATGAGCGGCATCGACGATTCGGATGCGCAGTGGCGCCAGGAGCGGGGCGCAATCGAACAAGAGGTCGCGCGCGATCTCAGCAACCCGACCTACAACGCGTTCGAGCGCCTGATCGGCGACATCTTCGCGGGGACGCCGTACGGCCACGATGCGCTCGGCACGCGTCCCTCGTTCGATAAGACGACGGGGGCGTTGCTCAAGGAATTCCACGACGACTGGTACGCGCCCAATAACGCGATCCTCGTGATCGCGGGAGACGTCGAAGCGCAGCCGACGCTCGCGCTCGTGCGCAAATTGTACGGCCCGATTCCCTCGCGTAAGATCGCCGCACGCCCCGAAATAAACTTGAGTCCGGTGAAATCGGAATCGTACGATCTCGACAGCGATCTGCCGTACGAACTCTCGTTCACCGGCTATCGTACGCCCGGCACGGGCGACCCCGATTTCGCTGCCACGAGAGTGCTCTTCGACGTGCTCGGAAGTCAGCGCGCCGACATCTACGCGCTCGGGCCGACGGGCAAAGCGCTGCAGGCGGGCGCGCAGATGGTCGCGTCCTATCCAAAAGCGGGCGTCGGCATCGTGTACGGCGCCCTCGCGCCCGGAGCCGACGTCGCGGCGTTTAATGCGACGCTTTCCACTATCGTCGCGGGCTATGCCGCAAACGGGGTTCCGGGCGAACTCGTCGATGCCGCGAAGCGTCAGGAGATCGCCGCGGCGGAATTCAATCGCAATTCGATCGGCGACCTCGCTTCGACGTGGTCGCAAGCGCTCGCCGACGAAGGGCGGCAATCGCCCGACGAAGACGTCGCCGCAATTTCGGCCGTGACTGCGGCCGACGTGAACCGCGTTGCGAAGAGCATCCTCTCACCCGCAAACGCGGTCACGGCCAATCTCATCCCCAAACCCTCGGGAAAGGCCGTCTCCGGCAAGGGATTCGGCGGCGGTGAGGTGACGACGTCGCAGCCGACCAAACCGGTCGCGCTGCCGGAGTGGGCGGCCGCGAAGCTCGCGAAGGTCACGGTGCCGGAGTCGACGATCGCCCCCGCCGATCAGACGCTGCCCAACGGTCTGCGGCTCGTCGTCGTGCCGGAGGCTGCGAGCGACACGGTGACGGTTTTCGGATCGATACGTCATCAGGACGAGCTGCAAACGGCTCCGGGCAAAGACGGCGTCGAAGATGTCCTCGAAGGCCTCTTCGCCTTCGGAAGCACGTCGCTCGACCGGCTCGCATTTCAAAAAGCCCTCGACGACATTTCCGCGCAGGAGTCCGCGGGTCCGACCTTTTCGTTACACGTTCTCAAAACGAACTTCGATCGCGGCGTGGAGCTGCTTGCGGATAACGAACTACACCCCGCGCTCCCGGCGGCCGCTTTTCCGATCGTGCAGAAACAAACCGCCCAGACGATAGCGGGCGAGGAGCAGAGTCCCGATTTCATCGCGAAGCGGTCGACCGCGCGGGCGTTGTATCCGCCCGGAGATCCCGCGCTACGCGAAGCGACCCCCGCAACGGTGAACGCGCTCGCACTTCCCGACGTTGCGACGCAGTTCGCGTCGTTGTATCGGCCAGACATGACGACGATCGTCGTCATCGGAAACATCACGCCCGCCGACGCTCGGACGACGATCGAGAAATACTTCGGCGGCTGGACCGCGACCGGGCCGAAACCGGTCACGGATTTACCGCGCGTTACCCCGAATAAGGCCGCCGCTGCGGTCGTACCGGACGCGTCGCGCGTGCAGGACGATGCCTCACTCGCGGAATTGGTCGACGTGACGCGCACGGATCCGGATTTCTACGCGCTCGAACTCGGCGACCACGTGCTCGGCGGCGGCTTTTACGCGACACGCCTCTATCACGATCTCCGCCAGGTCGCGGGGCTGGTGTATAACGTGAGCAATCGGCTTTCGGCGGGCCGGACGCGTTCGACCTACGCGATCAGTTACGGCTGCGACCCGCCGAACGTCTCGAAGGCGCGCAAACTCGTGGAGCGCGACCTGCGGGCCATGCAGACAACCGACGTGACCGCGGCCGAACTGCAACAAGCCAAAGCCATCCTGCTTCGCCAGTTGCCGCTGGCGGAGTCGAGTGAAGACGAAGTCGCGACGGCGCTGGCGAACGATTCGCTCGCGGGCTTGCCCTTGAACGAGCGTCATCGCGCGGCCGTGATCTACGCCCGCTTGACCGCAGCCCAGGTCCGGGCGGCGTTCGCAAAACACATCCGGCCGCAAGCGTTCGTCCAAGTGGTCGAGGGCCCAAATCCCTCGTAAGAGGCGCGCCACGGCGCTCGCGCGAGCGGAGCGAAACGTTTCGATCGTCCTGCGGCCTGGGTAAGGCTCGGCCGGCGGCGCTAGCGACCACCCGCGCGGTGTAGCTGCCGGCACCACGTCGGGCCGCTGTGCGAAAGTCGGCGGCCTTTGCGCCGTCGAGCTTCGCTTCTTAGGCGAGTCGACCGGCCGAAAAACGAGCCTGGCGCGCAGCCGGGGCGACGTGAGAGTGACCTCGCCCATCCCGGAAACGACGACGGATGGCCGGTGGGGTGTGTCCGAAAAGGGCGTGCGCGAGCCCGCGCCGCCGGCGGGGAACGCGGCCAAATCACAAGAGCCCTCGCACCGTTTCGAAATCGCTCTTTTTTTTCAGGCCGCGCAATTTGGCGCCGAAGCGAAATCTTGGGTCCGTTTTCGAACGGCCATCGCTTACCAACGAGGTCGATGTTTCATGCGCCACTCACGCCGCGAGCGTACGCTGCTCGCCTTAATTGCCATGCTCTCGTGCACCGCATGCTCCGGCGGCGGAATGCCCGCGGCACCGCCCACGCTCGCGCCGGGGAGTCCGACCATGGCGTCGCGTTTCGTCGCACCGAGCGCGAAATCGCAAACTCGATCTTTCGTTACCGCGCAGGCGGGTTCGGCGGGCTTCTCCGCAATGACGGTCACCTTCAGCAAGAACGTGATTGCCGATGATGGCTACGTGATTGCGAACTACGCGAAGCAATACGGCATTTCGACGATTTTTCTCAACGTCGCGGGCGACGACGTCGGCCTCTTGGCATCCCAAGACCCGCAAGAGTCGGCCAATCTCAATGCGATGTTGAACGTCGCGTCCGTCTATATCGTCACAGGCGATCCGTCCTGGCTCGCGACGCCGGCGACGGTGCCGAGCGACGTGACGACGATCGTGAATACGATCGCCCCGGCCTTTCCGCGCTTGGCCGGCATCCTCTACAACATCGCACCGTCCTCAACGCAGACGGCGGCGTACTTTCAACTGCTCGATACGCTGCTCGGTGGTTCCAAGCCGTACGCGTTCGGTAAGACGCTCTTGGAAACGAGTCCGCAATGGCAACGCTGGCCGAACCGCACCGGCGGGAAGACGCCCTCGATGCTCGCACAGGCCGAGTCCTACACGGCGGTCGCCGGAACGTATTTGCAGATGAACGGAAGTTCTGCCGCACTTCAAATGACGAACGACGTCGACAAGGCTTTGCCGCAACTCCTCAAGCCCTATTGGAGCGGCGCCAACGCGTTTAGCGCCAACGGGAACAGCTATCTCGGTCAAACGGCATCGTACGTCACGAGCAACCTGCAACAGGTTTCGACCGACGTGAGCGCGCTGAACCCGAATCTCGCGGGCATCTCCGTCGGAGCGTGGCAGGACCGCTATACCTCGCTCCAGTCGATCTTCCCGCAGCCGTTTCCGGCGGCCGTCCCGGCCCCCTCGGCGCCGCTCGTGCCGCCGCCTGGGCAACTTTATCTTGGCGCTTACGTGAATCCGACGTCGGGCCCCGGTTCCGGCGGGGGCGCAACGGGCGTCGCGGCCTTCGAAAGCGCGATCGGGCGAAAGCTTGCGTACGACCTGCATTTCTCTAGTTGGACGAGCGCGTTTCCGCCGAGTATGCTCAAGGACGACGCGACGAACGGCCGCGTCCCGCTCGTCGCCCTCGATTGCGGCGATTCCGACGCTCGCGTAGCGGCGGGGGCCGACGATAGCGCGATCGAGGCTCAGGCCGCGGCGGCGGCCGCGTACGGCCGTCCGATCTTCCTTCGCTTCTTTTGGGAATTCAATCTCCCGGCATCCACGAAGCGCGGAGCCTGCTACGACGCGGCAACCGATCTTCCGAACGGCAAGTTCTCGCCGGCGAATTTCAAGGCCGCATGGCGGCACATGCACGCCCTGTACGTCGCCGCCGGCGCGACAAACGTCATCTGGGTTTGGAATGAAAGCGGCGGCGGTCCCACACCGGCGGAATACTACCCGGGCAACGACGTCGTTGACTGGGTCGGCGTCGACTATTACGATCGCATCGACATTCCGTTTGTGACCAACGAGTCACCTTACCTCAACGACGTGTCGCAGTATAAAAAACCGATCATGATCTGCGAGACGGCGGCGAATGCCGACTATCAAGCGCAATATTTCCCGCAGATCATGGCGACGCTTCCCTCCGACTACGGACTCGTCAAGGCAATCTCGATCTTCGACGGGCTCGGTTCGGTGACGGGCGGCGACTGGTCGTTGACGCCGGCCGGCATCTCCGGATTTTCCAGTATGGGTCAGCAGCCCGGGTACGCGGCGTTTGCGCCAGCGTCGTAGTAACGGGACTGCGCCGCTAAGAGTCGGGGAAGGGAACGCGACCTCTTAGCGGATCCATAGTGGAAAAGCGAACGGGGGCCCCCTTTAGCGCGCTTTGCGACAAGCGCGTTGAAAGGTCGGCCCCCGTAACCGCTTCCTTGACGTTCCTTGGGTTTCGCCTTAGTCGCATGACCCTCCGAAGTGACCGAGCAGCGAGCCGTTCGACGCTTGGCCAGAGGCCGATTTACCGTAGCCTCCGAATGTGATCACGTTAGGTCGTGTTACGAGCCGGCTAGTTACGTCGTTCCCCCTCGCGTGCCGGTTCGATGGAGCGTACTTTCAGCGCGCATTGGAGATTGACTCAATCATGCTTTGGGACGATGCCGACGCTTAGAACAAGACCGGCCGTTGCGCGGCCAAAACGACGGGCGGGTTTGGCCCTCCTAGCGGTGCTTTCGTGCGCCGCCTGTTCCGGCGGCATCGCCGCGCTGCGCCCCGCGAGTCAAATTGGGAGTTCGCCGCTGTCGTCCCGCGCGGTCGCATCGAATCCGGTACCGCGCCCGCCCGCAATGCTCACGCCAAATGCCGGTTCCGGGGCCTTCTCCGCGATGACGGTCACCCTGAGCAAGAACGTCATCGCGGACGAAGGTTTCGTAATCGCGAACTATGCGAAGCGTTACGGAATTACGACGATTTTCCTTAACGTTGCGGGCGACGACGTCGGGCTTTTGGCCGCGAAAGAATCCCAAGAATCGGCTAACCTTCACGCGATGACCCAGGTTGCGTCGGTGTACGTCGTCACGGGCGATCCGTCGTGGCTCGCTTCACCGACGACGGTGCCGAGCGACGTCGCGACGATTGTGGGGACGATCGCGCCGCAGTTTCCCGGACTCGCGGGCATGCTCTACAACATCACGCCGACGTCGACGCAAACCGCGGCCTACTTTCAACTGCTGAACACGCTGCTCGGCGGCTCGCGGCCGTACCGGTTCAAAACGACGCTTCTGGCGACGCAGCCGGCCTGGCAGCGCTACCCCAATAGCAACGGGACCAAAAGCCCGTCCATGCTACAGGAAGCGGAAGGCTACGCCGGCGTCTCCGGCACGTATCTGCAGATGAATGGCGCCTCGGTCGCGGAGCAAATGTCGGCCGACGTTACGCAAGCCTTGCCGCAACTCGCTAAGCCGTATTGGAGCGGGGCCAACGCGTACAGCCCGAACAACAGCTATCTGGGCTCGACCGCCGGATATCTCTCGAGCAACCTCTACCAAACGGCCCGCGCCGCCGCTAAGCTCAATCCGCGTCTGGCGGGCGTCTCGGTTGCCGAATGGCAGGATCAGTACGGTTCCCTTCAGAGGATCTTCGCGCAGCCGCCTCCGGAGCCCGTTCCTCCGCCGGTTGGGCGGCTCACTCCGCCGGCGGGCTCGTTATATCTGGGCGCGTACGTCGCGCCCACGACCGGCCCGGGCGTCGGGGGCGGGGCTGCCGGAGTCGCGGCCTTCGAAAGTGCGATCGGACGAAAGATCGCCTACGATCTTCACTTTTCGTCTTGGACGAACGCCTTCAATCCGTATCTCTTGAAAGACGATGCCGCGAACGGGCGCGTGCCGCTCGTCGCGCTCGATTGCGGTGACACGGACGCTCGCGTGGCGGCCGGAGACGACGACAGCATCATCCAAGCTCAAGCCGCGGCTGCCAAAGCGTACCATCATAAGATCTTCCTCCGCTATTTTTGGGAATTCAATTTACCCGCACAGTCGAAACGAAGCGTCTGCTACGATCCCGCAACCGACCTTCCAAATAATCGCTTCTCACCCGCTCTCTTCAAGGAAGCCTGGCGTCACATCCACCGGATTTACGACCAAGCCGGAGCGACGAACGTCATTTGGGTGTGGAACGAAAGCGGCAGCGGAGCGGCGCCCGCCGAGTACTATCCCGGCGCCGACTACGTCGATTGGGTCGGCATCGATTACTACGATCGCATCAACGTTCCGTTTCTCGTCAACGAGAAGCCCTCCCTCAACGCAACCGCCCAATACGGTAAACCGACCATGCTGTGCGAGACGGCGGCAAATCCCGAATACCAGCCACAGTATCTCGCGCAAATCGCCGCCACGTTCCCGTCCCGTTATCCGCTCGTGGAAGCCGTTTCGATCTTCGACGGCACGGGCGGGCTCGACGGCGGAAACTGGTCGCTCACGCCTGCAGGCGTCTCGGCGTTCGCGCAATTGGGCCAGGAGCCGGCGTTCTCGGCGTTCCCGCCCGTGCCGTAATGGCGCGTTTGCGCGCTATGGCCGGCGTTGCCAGCCGCCTCGCGGAGCTGACGACTGAGTGGGACGGAAGAAGCGGATCGGCGCCTCACGTCGAAAACGCACGTCGCTCGACCGTCTCGAAACGCTTACGACAAGCGAGCAGACGCGGAAATCTTACGGAGAGATGGCAGAGCGGTTTAATGCAGCGGTCTTGAAAACCGCAGAACCGGAAACGGTTCCGTGGGTTCGAATCCCACTCTCTCCTTTGAGACGCCGTTCGACAACGCTCACAGCGTGAGCCGTCGCCACGCCTCACGGAGACGGCGATGGAGTCGGCGTTGGAGTTGGGCACAGGTTTTGCGAGCCTAGCGCGATCTGGTCCTGGGCGGTGACGATGCCACCGTAGGCGTCGCCGGGGTTGTACCAGTAACTACTGAGGGCTCCGGTAGCATCCGTATACAGCATCTCCACCCAGGCCGTAAACAATTCAGCCGAGTGTCCGCCGCCGATGCCGCCCTTCCAAGTCGCGGTGTTGCCCGTTCCGATCCACAGGCCGAAGTACGGGTTGAGGTTCGCGCCCGGAACGGTCATTAGGACGTTCCCGGGACCCCAGCCGTAATAGGTCGGCACCGCCTTCGTATTTGAGGCATTGGCCGTATAATTGACCGTCGCCGTAGTCTGATTCTGATAGTATTGGCAGCCTGAAGGACTGAGCGACACCTGCTCCGCCGGCAACGGGGCTAAGTTGATGCTATCCGTCTCGGCGGCACCCGACGTATAGGTCACGGCGATCTTGTTTTGCAGGGGCGGCCAATTTTGGACCCCCGCGGCGGTCCATGGGGGTTCCGTTGCGAACGGAAGCGTGGTCGAACTCGGCAGGGGAGTGGGCGCCGTCTCTGCCAGCTCGGCACCGCTCCAAGCGATGGGTCCGAACTTAACGCCGTCGTAGAACCAATTGTAGTTTTCGGGATTCTTCTGACCGATCGACGTCATGCGCGCCATAATGCAGCAGTCCGATGCCGTCCAACCAACGTCCGGGATGTGCCCGTGACTGAGGCACGTGTGCGTCGTTTTCGTCGAACCGGGAACCCCACACGAGACATTGGCGGTCCCGATGGCGGACATGTGCAGGTCATCTTGGTTTGCGACGACGTAGCCCGCCATCGCGAAGGTGACCGTTTGCGACGACGAGTAGCGAACCGGCTTGTTGTTGAGTACGTAGATGTAGTATCCGCTCGGATTGCTGGTGCGCGCATACAGATAATAGCAATGATAGTTGGCACTGTACTGAAATCCGAACTCCGAGTTGCCCGCGTTCGGAGTCGTGCTCAACCAGCCTTCCATGTACGCGTACGCGGTGTCGCCGTGATAGGGCGGATAGGTCGGCATCGTCAGGATCGCTTTCGGGAACGTGACGTTTGCAAGCGCATACGAATAGTTCGGAGCGGAGTAGACGCGCCGAAACGGACCGGTCGACGTGCACGGCGGCGGCACCGTGCCGTTGAACGTATTGCAGTTCGGGGTCGGGGTCGCGCTCGGTGTCGCTTGAGGCGAGACCGCGCCGGCCGTTGGGGGCTGCGTTTCGGAGACCGGCGGCGAATCGTCGGGTGGTCCCGAGACGACCTCGCCGTCGACGATGTAGTAGCCCGGCGGCCCGGGCGCCGGCGGCGGCGCAACAAATTGGCCGTCGATCACGCCGTAGTCGGCGGTTCCCACGAGGTTACGATGGGATCGCAAGACGGCCTGGTCGAGCGCTGCCTCGTTATCCGGCGCGCTCGTGAGACTCGCCGCCACCCGCGCGACGCTTTGCGGAAGCGAGGAGCGCGCCCCGCCGGCTCCGGAGCAGCCGGCGACCGTCGCGCCCATCGCGACCGAGACGAAAAGCATGCGAAAAGACGCGGTCCGAACGTTCATAAGAGTCGCCTTCAGCTATGTGCGTTCGCGAAGCCCCAGGCACTTGATTGCTGCCCGCGAACGCCCTACGACCGCTTCCGATACGGCGCGATGACGGCAGGCATGGTGTCAACTACGAATTCAGCGGACGGAGAAAGCCTTACGCTAAACCGCGTCAAGTTCGCCGTGGGCTGCGCCTCGATGATGCCGCATCGGGGAACTGCCGAACAGCTACACCGATACGACTTATCGATACGATCGTCGCGCGGGCGGCGAGGCTCGCGGCGCCGCGAGCGATGATGGAAGCGGAGCGTGCGGCTACCTCGCGGTTCGGGGCACTCTTGCGGCAACACCGGCTGGCGGCCGGGCTCACCCAGGAAGCGTTAGCGGAGCGCGCGGGTTTGAGCGCCGTCGGCATCGGCGTGCTCGAGCGCGGTGCCCGGCAATTGCCGCAGCGCGCGACGGTGGAGTTGCTTGCTAAGGCCTTGCATCTGACGACCGCGTCCGCGGCGGAGCTCGAAGCGGCCGCGGCTCGACCCGAGCGGCCACGGTCGCGCGCGGCGTCGGATGCTCCCACCGCCGGCGAACCACGCCGGACGAACCTCCCGCTGCAAGTCAAAACCCTGGTCGGCCGCAGCTCCGAAGTTCACGAACTCGCAGGACTCGTCGAGCAGACGCGCTCCGTCACGATAACCGGAGCGGGCGGAATCGGCAAAACAAGCGCCGCTCTCGAGGTCGGAAGCAGCATGCTCGAACGCATGGGCGACGGAGTGTGGATCGTGGAGTTCGCGCCGATCGTGGACGCCTCGCTCGTTGCCGCGACGATCGCGCGCGCGCTCGGAATCCAAGAGTCGGTGAGCGGCCTCGAGACGCTCCTGGCGCATCTGAAGAATAAGAAGATGCTGTTGATCTTAGACAACTGCGAGCACCTCATTGCGGAGGTCACGATCGTCGCAGACGCGCTGCTGCGCCGTTGCGCGGGGATGCGGATTCTCGCGACCAGTCGCGAGCCGCTGCGCATCGCCGGCGAGCGCGCGTATCGCCTGCCCTCGCTCGACACGCCCTCGCGCGAAGGCGCTCGTCGCCTCGCTGCGGCCGACGCCGCGACGTATCCGGCGATCGCGTTGTTCGTGGAACGCGCGCAGGCGGCCGATTCCAGGTTCGGGTTGAGCGACGAGAACGCCCCGATCGTCGGCGAGATTTGCCGGCGCCTCGACGGCATTCCGCTCGCGATCGAGTTGGCCGCCGCGCGCGTAACGATCCTTGCAGTCGGGGCGCTTTGCGAGAAGCTCGATCAGCGTTTGCGGCTCCTGACGTCCGGCGAACGCACGGCGCTTCCCCGGCACCGGACGATGCGCGCGCTCATGGATTGGAGCTACGACCTGCTTTCGCCGAGCGAACAGCGATTTTTCGAAACGGTTTCGATTTTCGCGGGCGGCTGGACGCTCGCCGCGGCAACCGCGGTGTTCGCGGCGCCCGCTGCAGATGTGGACGCGGTCGAGGTGCTGGGCCTTCTCGGGTCGCTGGTCGATAAGTCGCTCGTGGTGGCGGATCTCGAGCGCCGGGAGGTGCGCTATCGATTGTTGGAATCGGCGCGCGAGTACGCGCGCGAAAAGCTTGCGGCGCGGGGCGAAGCAACGCGCGCCGCGCGGGGGCATGCGCTCGTTTATCTCGAGCTAGCGGAGCGGCTCCACCGCGCATACGAGCTCGAGGCCGATCACGCGTGGTTTTTGCAAGCCGCCGATGCTGCGGCCGAATTCGAGAACTGGCAGGCGGCGCTCGGGTGGGCGCTGGGCGAACGGCACGACGTGCTTCTCGGACAGCGCCTGATCGCCGCGTTGTATCCACTCTGGAGCGGCCGATTCGCGGGCCCGGCGGCGATGCGCCAGTGGGTGCGGACGGCGCTCGACGCGGTGGACGCGGCGACACCGGTGGACGTCGTCGCCCGGCTCGAATGCGCGGAAGCCGTGCTCGCCTCGTTTTTCCACGAAGACTCGACGGCGCTCGCGAGCGCCGAGAGCGCGCTCGCGCGGTTTCGCGAAGTCGGCGATTCGATCGGCGTCGCTCGGGCGCAAACCGTAGCGGCGCTCTCGTTCGCGTATCTCGGCCGGCCCGAACATGCGCTGACGCTCGCGGACGAAGGGCTGAAAACGGTGCGGCGGCGCGGGCATCGACCGCTCGCGGGTTGGTTACTGATCGTTTCGGGCCTTGCGAGATCGATGGTCGGTGATTTCGCCGCCGCGCGCGGTTGCATCGCCGAAGCTATTGTCGTTTATACCGAGGCCGGCGACGACGGCCGAGCCACGATGACCCGCTCGTATCATCTTCCGAACGTCGAGTTTCGAGCCGGCGACGCCGAGGCGGCAGCGCGATACGCAGCGGATGCGCTCGCGCACTACCGCGCTCGTAACGACCTTCACGCGGTCACGATTCTCTGCAGTTGGCTCGCGGCGTATCTCATTGCCTTAGGTCGCTACGAAGAGGCGGAGGAACGGGCCGGCGAGGCGCTTTCGTTGGCGCGGGAACTCGGTTGGCGCGTGATGGTTGCGGGCGCGCTGCAGCGTTTCGCGGCGCTCGCCTTTTTGCGCCCGCCGCGCGACGGCAAGCGGGGACAAGAATTCCGCGCGGATGGAGCGCGTCTCCTCGGGTTCGTGGACGCGCGGCTCGCGGATCTCAAAGCGACGCGCCGGTTGACGGACCGAGTCGAATACGATCGCCTGTTCGGTGCGATGACCGAAGCGTTCGGCGCCGACGCGCTGGCCGTCCTCATGTCCGCCGGAGCGGAAATGACGGAAGACCGAGCCATCGAGCAGGCGGCGAGCATTCGGGCGAGCCACACGTAGCGATCGCTGCGCCCCTTTAGATCCCGAGAACGACCATCGATGAATTGCCGTTCGGCGCGCCGAGAATCGGTACGTTGAGGCCCGCGGCTGCGGCGATGTATTGGGTGCCGTTTACGGCGTAAGAGACCAGTCCGCCGCCAATCGGCTCGCCGGTTGAAATCGTTTTGAGGACGGTTCCCGTCGTGTCGTCGAAGGCGTAGATCGTTCCGTTGAGGTCCGCGGAGAAGACGACGCCGCCGGCGGTCGAGGTGATCCCGGCGTAGAGCTTTGTCGCGGTCGCATACTGCCACACGATTGCGCCCGTCATTGCGTTGACGGCGGTGATGAAGCCCGAACTCGTGGAATCGACGACGCCGAAACCGTTGGGAGTACCAAGCCAGGCCTGACCCGGAACGTAGGGTTGCGGCGTCGCCGAAAGCGTAACCGTCTTGCACTGATTGACCGCATTGACGTACACGAGCCCGCTCGTCGAAGAATACGACGGGCCGTTCCAGTGAACTCCGCCGCTCGGACAGTAGTGTGTCCCTTTGACCGTGATCGGCGCGTTCGCATTCAAGATCTTGGTAATCGCCGTCTTCCAAAGCTGCGTATTCGAGGCGAGCGAGACCGAGCGCAAATAGCCGTCTTTGCCCGCGGCGAGCATCACTTTCGCAGAGTTCGAAAGCGTGACGATCGCGGGCGCCGCGGCTTGATCCCAATCGTGCACGTCCTGCGGCACGAATTGAAAACCACGCACGAGCGCGCCCGTGGCGGGGTTGAGTTCGAGCACCGAATTCGTGTAGAGATTCGCGCCCTTGCGCAAGCGACTGTCGAAGTCCGGTCCGGGATTACCGACGGGCACGTAGAGTCTTCCGGTGGCGGGATCGAGCGAAAACGACGTCCAGGTCGCGCCGCCGGCGATTCGGGTGGCGCCCTTCCACGTCTTTCCGTCCGGCGTGCCGACGTTGGGCACCAGTTGGTCGGACCAGACGATCGCTCCGGTGCTCTGATCGAGCGCCATCACGTGACACATCTGCCCGTTGTCGCCGTTCGCCGTTCCGATGACGACGTTCGATTTCCAAACGATCGGCGCCGCCGAAACGAATTCGTAACTGCCGCTCCCGAGGACGTTCGTCGTCCAAATCGTCGCGCCCGTACTCGCATTGATGGCCATGACGGCGCCGCTCGAGAACCCGCGAAAGAGGACGCCGTTCGCGTAGGCGGCACCGCGATTGGTGGCTCCGCCGGCGCCGCCGGCGGAATAGTTGTTCGTCCAGCGGATCGCGCAGGTCGTTCCGTCGATGGCATACGTTTGGGTCGCCGAGGTCACGTAGATGACCCCGTTTACGACGATCGGCCCGCTCTGGAAGCGCGAGATCTGGCCGAGCGGCGCCGAGCAGATGACGTGCAGATTCGCAACGGTGCTCTTCGTGATCTGGGTGCTCGAAGCGAAGCGGTTCGACGTCACCGTATCGTTGTAGAACGGCCAATTGACGTAGCTCGAGCCACTCCCGGCGCTCGGCCGAATGCCGGCCGCCAACATCACGAGGAGCGCGCCAAAAAAGACGCCGCCGAAAAGCCCGAGTCGCATGAAGCACATCCTTACGTAGCGCTTTAGCGAGAAGCGCCTATTTCGAGCTTTCTTACGGTGCGGCTTCGTCACCTGGGCGGACCGCCGGGGCCGGACGCAAGCGCGAGATAGAGATCTCGCGCCGTCGGGTTCGCGATGACGTGCGGGCTAGGATTCCACCCGGTCGATGCGCGCCGCGAAGCAACCCGGTTTCGCGTAGTGCGCTTGAATGTAGGCGACGTTCGAATCGCCGAACATGCGCGCGACCGTGCCCTCAAGCTGCGTTCCTTCGACGAGATCGGCGTCGAGCATCATGCCGGCGGCGTCGAAAGCGCGCAAGCTGAGGGTCCGCCGGCGTAAGACGTCCGGAACCTCGTTGACCCGGTCGTATGCCTGCGAGGCTCCCTCGCGCACGAAGATCGCGTGGCTCGCGCGGTACGGCGTCGCGGCGTCTTGGTGAACGTAGTTGAGAAGGATGGCGCGTTCGCCGATCTCGAGATCGCGCAGTTCGATGCGATCGGGGAAGCCCGGATTGGCGTCGGCGACGTAACGCTTCGCGCCCCGCGCCGCGAGTTCGTCGTCAGTGAGCCCGAAGAGGTCGGTGAAAGGGGCCGCGGGCAGCCCCGTTATTCTGAATGTTGTCATGCCCGCAGCGTATTCCAATGC
>Ga0116227_10006794_pt1 | contig 22887 bp, 10 predicted proteins | sample S1TSphgellanicum_FD_89693 | JGI IMG/M metagenome (GOLD analysis project Ga0116227, IMG submission 89693) | Host-associated microbial communities from peat moss isolated from Minnesota, USA - S1T2_Fb - Sphagnum magellanicum MG | ecosystem: Host-associated > Plants > Peat moss > Unclassified...
AAAAATAAAAAAAAAAAAAAAAAAAAAAAAAAAAAAAAAAAAAAAAAAAAAAAAAAAAAAAAAAAAAAAAAAAAAAAAAAAAACCCCACAACTTGTTCTACAAAAGGGTGCAAAAGTAAATCTCTTTGTTCTCTTTCATTTTCTTTTAGGGTTTAAGGGTTTTCTTATAGGGGATTAGGGTTAAATCATGGCTAATTCATTAGCAATCCTACTAAGCCATGATTTATTTCCTTCTACAAATAAGGGGTGTAAATAAGATAATTTCTTTTGTTTGCTTTCATTTCTTTAGTGCACCATTCAACAACCCATTTAGTATTTTTTTTATATTAAAGACTATGTGTTGTAAGTTTTTTCTACAAAAGTAGTGTCAAATAAGTCTTTGGGAATGCTTGTGTAAGTTGACCTCTTCTTCTTCTTCTTCTTCTTCCTTTTGGAACAGGTGTTACCCTCTTCTTCTCTTGAGTGGCCCCAATTGTCAAAAGTAACTTGCAACTACCTCCTCATCATTGAAGGGGGTCAGCTCTATATTGGTCACATTTGTAGTAGGTAGGTGTTATTGGCTCCCAAGCTCTCCTTAGGTGGGTCTCTATTTTACCTTTACTACCATTTGGGCATCTTCTTGGCAATTTTTATTTTTATTTTTTTAATTTCATAAAAAATTAAAAATTGCTGAAATTCCAGTTGAGATGGGAAAAATAAATAAAATGTCAAGTAATTTTGCTCTACAAGCTTGTAGGACTTTTGACATTATAAACCAGTTGATTTTGAGAAATAAGTTGATTTATTGAAAATAAGTTAATTACTTCTCGATCGGTAAAGGTATTATGGTATGTCATAAGTATTGGCTTCTCTTTGGGTATGGTCTATGGCTTGTGAATCAACTTGTGAATTAAGTGGTAAGTACCTCCTCTCCTTCTCGGGTGGCCTTATCATCTATGTATTCCATGAAGATATTAGAGTTCTCTCAAATGTCATGGTGTCTTTAGGTTCGAGTTTGACCCTCTAAACCCTACTTCATCCTTGCCTTGAGTGTATGTCTTTAGGTTCGAGTTTGACCCTCCAAACCCTACTTCATCTTCAACTTGAGTGTATTTGTCAAGTGAAATTGGGCATTATTTCATAAAGTAGGTATGAATTCCCAAAAAAAATTTAGGATCTTACTCCACCGAGGCTTTGATTCAATAAAGAACTTGTGTGCCATGTGGCCATTGGCCCAAGTGTGAACTCTAAAAAAAAATTGTTTTCATTTCATTGAATCACTATTGAGTTTCCAATGACAAAGATTATTATTCAAAATTCAATATCTCTTACACCCTTATGTCTAAAAATTATAAAATCACATTCATGAAATCCCACCCATCAAGAATTTCCCAAAAACATTACAAGCATGCGCCCCAATGTCCCTAAAAGTTTTGGGTTTGAGTTTGTTGAAAATTCTCACAAAATTATTCAACAATTCTTCTTACATCATAGGTCTAAACCATACAAAACCACCTAAGTATTGAAAGCTTTCCAATGGTACCAAGAGCATGGTGGGAGATTTGGGAGATCTTAATGTACATACCTGACAAGCAAACAAACCAACAAACAATCTTCCTTAATAGATACATATGATGATACAAGAGAATGTGTTTCTTCACAAATTAAAATAAAATGTCATGGTTCATAAAACATGTATGAGATAAACTTTGTGATTTCATCCATTACAATGTACAATATGTGATGTTTATTGTGACATATATTATATTAAAATTATAATTTAGCATTAAATTGTGGGTCAATTGACACATGTTATCTGTTTGCAAGCTGACTTCCCATTTCATCCCCAATTTAGGGGTAAGGGGGGCCCAATATCCCTAGTTTGGTGTACTTTATAGATAGGTCTAACATGACAGCCTATTGGAAGAAATGGGTGTTGTGCAATAGATTGTGGACCATGAATGGCATACCATAGTACCTTTATCACTCCCGTATCTTTTCATGACATTAAAAAATAAAATAAAAAATCCATTTTTTCACTTTGGCTTTGAAAATACCAAATTTTTATAATTCCTATAATTGAGGTGGGAAAAAAATGCCAAGTAATTTTTCACTACTTAGGCACACCGCATCACAAATGCTTTAGGGCATGCAATTGATAGTAATGTCAAACAAACTTCTAGAACATTTAGGACTACAAGAAGTTAATTTTGAGAAATATCGACATTTATTGAAAATATTTTTATTATCTCTACAATGGTGGAATCTGCTAACAGGTGGCGATTTCACCTCATAATCTTCCCATAAGGGAGCCTCACTAAGCCTCCACTACATAATAGCCAAAAAAAAATGCACTTTCCCTTTTCTACAAAAAACATTGAATTTACACTAATCACATTGATTATTAATTTCAATTTTAATTAAAATAAGTGGATGAGACTTGAGCCCTAAGTAAAGTTTATACAAAAGAGAAGAAGTTAAAATACTTGATTATGTTTTTATAAGAAAAACACGCGTCAAGAGAAATGACACTTGACAAAACACTTTGTTAAGTCACAATTCCTTCATAAGTATTTCAAGGGATCTTTAAACCTAACATTAGGTGAGTGATTATGCTTTAGATAATGTATTTTGTAGAATCAATTTGAAACAAAGGGAACGAGACAAAGCATGATGCCAACAAGCTCTTGTCCCCTCTCTATAACTGTGCCTTTTAAAAGCAAGAATAAAATATTTTACAAAAAAAAACTGTTAACTATGACATTAGAAGTTAGAACCAGCATTTTATTTGATTTTTTAAAAACCTTCACCACTTGGCAACAAAATAAAAATAAAAATCTCGTATGACTCATACAAATCCTTTGTATGGATTTTTGTGAAAAAAAAGTGCCAAAGTAACCATGTTTCAAGGACATGTTTTTTTCCTAAATTTTTTAGACAATAGGTTCCAAAAGGTAACCATAACATAATGTCAATTTTCTAGTAAATTCCACAATTTAAGTCAATCAATCATTCACAAAACCTAACAAGTAAACCACTAGTAGTAGCATACAATAGAGTTTTCCTTAAAGTCACCCTGTCTTTGGGCCTCCTCTCACCTCCTATCCCCTCCCCTTCTAGTGAGCTCCGCAAGGTAATGAAGTTTTAGTAAACCTGGGTATGAAATGCTGAAACTCAGCAAAGTAAGGAAGTTTTACTAAATCTGGGTATGAAATGCTGAAACTCAGCAAAGTAAGGAAGTTCTATTAAATCTGGGTATGAAATGCTGAAACTCAGCAAAGTAAGGAAGTTTTATTGAATCTGGGTATGAAATGCTGAAACTCAGCAAAGTAAAGAAGTTTTACTAAATGTATGAAATGCTGAAACTCAGCAAAATAAGGAAGTTCTATTAAATCTGGGTATGAAATGCTGAAACACAGCAAAATAAATAAGTTTTACTAAATCTGGGTATGAAATGCTGAAACTCGGCAAATAAGGAAGTTCTATTAAATCTGGGTATGAAATGCTGAAACTCAGCAAAGTAAAGAAGTTTTACTAAATCTGGGTATGAAATGCTGAAACTCAGCAAAGTAAGGAAGTTCTATTAAATCTGGGTATGAAATGCTGAAACTCAGCAAAGTAAGGAAGTTCTATTAAATCTGGGTATGAAATGCTGAAACTCAGCAAAGTAAGGAAGTTCTATTAAATCTGGGTATGAAATTCTAAAACTCAGCATTTAATGCACAAGGTTTGAGAGTAATCAGAATAGTTGTATTTTTAAAAATGGACATGAAAATTGCCAATATAGTTGTGGTAAAAGATATGGGGGAATTTGTATGGTGGTACTCTTGCACCTTTACATCAACAACAAACATAATAATAATAATTCAAAAAAGTGGAGTCGGAAAGTTGCAATCTCGAAACAATAATTCTCTCGGGATAGACGTATAATCCCTTTTTTTTGTTGCTACGGACGGTCGAGTAACACAGTGTCTCACACAATTTTCCGACCCATGGATTGGTTTTTGGGTTGGGGAATAATCGGTACCACACAACCGGAACAACGGACTTGGTTGGAGGTTATGTAACTAACAAATTGGGTCAATGGATTTGTAAAATTCTTGTTCACACTTGAGGATTGTTTTTTTTTAATAAAATTTTTAAATAATAATAATTTTTTAATTAATTAAATTTATAAATTTTATATTAAATTTATAAATTTTATATTAAATTTATAAATTTTATATTAAAATTTATTAAAATATTTTTTGTTAAAAATTTAATGGATAAGGTCAAAAGTTCTGCAACTTGCTATCCGCAATTTTACGCATTCCACAAAACCATCGCAACTTGACGGACGGCCAACTAACTATGGACCCAGGGCTGGCCAGTGCAAAGAGACGGCATTCTAGAATGTTGGGAAACTCGTGTGTTTGGAAAAAATAAAAAAATTAGTGCACATGATGAAAGACTCTTTCAACTCCGTTTTTTTTTTTTTTTCCCTCCGCAAGTCGGAAGTTGGTACAAGCCATATACATCATGACAAAAGTGTAACTGTATAAGGGGGGGCGGGAGTAAACCTCCCTCCGTAGCCCCAAAAAGGCGAGGTACCTATCGGCCCGAGGCTCTATCTCCTTTGCCCCATGCAAATAATAATAAAGCAAATTCCGGACACATCAAAAATTGACCGGAGCGAACCCCGCAACCACCAGCCCACACACCATGAGAGATGATGGATGATGATTGGACAGGAAACATTTTTTCATTCGATTCCAGTTCCCAAGCTAACCACCGTAGTTAGCTCTGTGGTTAACTCAGTTTCGATTTTTTTTAAATTTCATACCCGATGTCAATTTAGTTTGGGTTCATCCATAATTGTTAATTTTGTTTCGGGTTTGTCCCAAACTAAGTTCATCCACAAGTGAGTTGTAAGAGGCTTTGAAGTGGATGATGGTGCGCTTGTCGGATTTGGTTCATCCAAATTTGACACTTGAGTTAGATGGCACCATAGAAGGCAAGGCAAAGCAACTACCCCCATGTCCAATAATGTTTCATCACTTGTTTCAGGTCAGCTTTGCATATGACAAATGGGTTGGACTTGGTCTCTAGAGGTGATACTTTTTTTCCTTTCTTCCCTAACCATGAGTCATAGAGTTGCAAAATTACTACACCATTTTGACATGTGTGTGTGTGTGTGTGTTTTTTTTTCTCTTTTGGTATAGTGACCAATTGGTTGTGCAAGGGGGTGTGCCATAGTCTTGAAGGGCTCAAAAGAAGGGATGGTGCAATCCCCAAACCCAACAAAGGGTGATGAAGTTGCATCCGCAACAACCCAACTTGTATTCCAAGACAACAACAAAAACATGTCTTGCACACCATATGCCACGTAACTTTGGCAAAACACACCCAACAACATTGAAAATTGCCAAATGTAATTTCGCTTGAAGCTCATGGTCCCCCTTAATAGGTAATGCCTACTCCCCCATTTTCAACATCTCATTCTTTCCCAAAACATCTAGGTTCTTTGAGTTCAATCCCATTTCAATGTATAAAAAATCAAAACATCTAGGTTCTTCGAGTTCAATCCCATTTAAGTGTATAAAAATCCTTGCACGTTTGTGAAACTTTTCATCAAACTTCAAATGGACATTTAATTTCATGAAACCAAGAAGAATAGATGTGTTGTGTGTGTGGTGTTCAAATTGCTTTTGAGGAACCTAGGTTGGACACTTCCAAGTTGAGCCAAAATCTCTAGACACTTCCTTCAATAACACTATAGTATGGAGATATCCAAGGTGGTCAAGAGTAGTGTTTTTGCAAATTTTCAAATGTTTTTGGCCAAAAAAAGGTAGCCATAATATAAAATGGATTCTTTAAATTTTTTTTTCTATTTTCGATATCTTGTCTATAGCGAATTTTTGGCTAAATATTCTTGTGGGTGATCACCATTTTGGCTAGATCACAAAATTGAAAAGAAAAACTCAAGTTAAGTGTTCCAACTTTCAGCCAGATTTCAACTTGTTTTAATGACACGAATTCATAATCAGCTGGTCTATTAGCATTTAGATTCCATAGTTTTTAGCTTGTCACTTGTCAGACAATGATCATGCATACCTAATCTTCTTTTATGTATAGGGTCTTGAAGACTTGAAGATTTTTTTTTGGGTCTAGGGCGGTTGTTCCCCCCAAATGTTCCCAATAACATTCTAAATGTTTCCACAATTTTTGTGTGTCCCATAAATTGTTCCCAATAGCTCCAATTTTTATCCCATATTGCTTATGCACAATCCCTCCTCTTTTTCACAAACATATTTGCATATGTACCTAGTGCAATGGAGATGTTATGCAAATTCTATCTTAGGATGGTGCAAAGTTCGAAAACTTCTATCCTCGAAGCTTGAAAAGTTTTGAAACATTTTGCTTTGTAAGCAACCATTGCTTGTAGGCCCATTACAAAATGTTTTTGAAATTTTGACACTTGTCAATAACTAACTCATAGAAATCACATTGTACCATGAGAATCAACTATGGCAAATTAGTCTTCTATTTGCATTTGCCCTTAACCAACATATATAACATATAAAATGCACAAACTATAAAGATTTCACCTGAATATTGTATAAAGAATTCAATGTACACAAGCCTTTTACAATGAAAAAACTTGTACAACACCATTCCCATAGCTTCAATTCTCTAAAGGCCATGCATTATATGATACACAAGCCTTTTATAATGAAAAAACTTGTATGGGTATATTTTATTTTTGAAATATTAATTGGGTATGGAGTTTTTCTTTTAAAACTTAGAGAACCATCTAGATTGGGTGTTTTTAATTTGTTTTTTTTCCCCCCAAAGAACCACATTGCTCTAGGTTTTTGAGAATCATTAAATGCCCATATAAGGTCAGGTTGGGGATTTGATCTTTTATAGGTGGGTACATTATCTGAGTCTTTAAAAGAAACCTGGCCAAGTACCCATGTTGGTTCTTTAAGGCTATTGGGTTTTTTCAGAGATGTTTGGTGACAAAAATTTTCGGTTTTGTAAGTAATATAAGCCCAACTAGGTCTTTGAGATATCTAAACTTTTCAAAAGTTCATATGACCAAAAGAAATATTGCATTATCAAATGTTGAAATTTTGCACTTGTACAAGTTTCTATGCATTGCAATAGGTACGCATTCATATGCATTACAAATCACAAGAAAGAGGAAACATGTTACAACAAAAAATACAAACAAGAGCAAACAACAAACACATAACCATGAGTGGGATCAACTAGACCTCCACCTCTTACATTCTTTTAGATCATTATAAGCACGATGCAACTTCAAAGTTCAAAGAGTTCCATCAACTCTTCAGAGAAAGGAAAAATATACAAGCATTGTCTTCTTTTAAAACTATCTCACCGACCATATTGATTCAAAATGATAGAATTTTGTCCGATTTTATTCTAGTGTTGCCAATTTTTCCTTTGTTCCATGTTCCATGATCCCTTGTTCCATCCCTAGATACACACAAATGCAATGACTAATCCACTACACAAATCTAGATGATAAACCCCATCAAAAGAAACTAATCGCATAGATGCATTGAACAAATGCACTACACACATGGGTCCCATCAAAAGATAAATCAAATGTTGATGCATTGAATAGTTCTAACACAAACATAAGCCCCATCAAAACATAATAGACACAAAAATTCAACTGTTTTAAACAACCCTATCAAAAGACAAATGAGATGCACAAATGTTATTATCCAAATATACACAAATAGCCTCCTCCATTAGACATTGGAAAATGTATTTGTGCCATTTTGCAAATTAAAAGTGCACTACACATGTAAATTTCATAAAAAGGAAGAAAACACACAAAGCAAACTGTAAAAATGTAAATGCAATAATCGGATAAGCCCCATCCAAGAATAAACATTAAGTAAGTCCACAATAAAATGACCCACACCCAATTGCTTTTCCAAAAGCATAATAGTAAGGAGACGACATTGGAGATTGACATGGTGTGCAACCATTGTACAAAATTTGTGTTTGAATCATTTTTCTAATAATTTATTTTTACATTTTTGAATTTTACAATTATCAAAGGGTTATGGGAAGGAAACATGCAAATTGTAAATTTCATAATCTATTTTTACATAAATCCAAGTGATGATCCCAAACTAGTTTTCAGAATATGAAAACTTCTCCAAAAAATAAAATCAATTTGGAGAACCTTTATTCGATTTATTTGGGACCTCAAGAGTAACAAATGTTAAACACAATGCCAATCCCCAATCCATAATTACATCCATGACTAGGTCGTATTTTAAATGTTTTTTACAATTGTAGTAATGAAGGACAATGTCTTTTACAACTATGATTTTTGCAACTATAATCATGAAAGACATCAAAAATATATATTTTTCTAGCTTATTAACCTAGGGTATGTTAGCCCAAAAACCTAACCTACATAAAGTCTAACCTAGCTAACAACTTAGGCTAGGCTAAGTACTTAGGCTAAACTAACAAGCTAGCTTAAACTAATTAGTTAATCTAACCTAGTTAGCCTTATAAGATTAAGTTGTAATTGTGAGGACTTGAATTTTTCACTTTCTTCACATTGAAAGATGAAGTCCTTAACCATTGGACCACATTTTTTTACATGATTAAAATTGTTTTCTATTTACTTAAGTAGGTTAATCTAGCTATTAAACTAAGATATCTACCTAGGCTTACCTACCTACATAGGTAGATAAGTACGTAGGTAGGTTAGAGAGGTAGGTAGTTAGGTGTAAATACATGAATAATTATATTCTGTTTTTGGTTAAGCCTTTTTGATTGGCTCATCCCATATGCACATGTTTTTTAATATGAAAATATAAGAGAAAACATTTTGTTTATATGTTTTTCAAGATAAGAATGAAAGTCAAAACATATGGGATAATTTTTTAGTTGTAGCTTATTTGTGACTAAACATTTTTAGTTGTAAACTACTTGCAATTAAAAAGTTTATCCTATATTTTTATTTTTATTTTTATTTTAAAAATTATATTATTAGGTGACTAAGTGATTAACTAACTAGTTGATTAGTTAACAAATAAATTAGCTAATTAATTAATATGATTTCTGATTAATTAATGAATAAACTATAAACTAACTAATACTAATAGTAATAATCATCAATAATTTTTAATTACGTAATTATATGACTATTGAACAAATTATATTATTAATTTTTATTAAACGTTAAAGTTTTATTAGTTAAATAAATAGTCATAAAAATTTAGTTTCAATTATACATTAACTATAATGATCTATCAACTAATTTAATTAACTAATAATTGGCTACTATTGAAATAACTAGCTAATTAGTAATTAATTATTAATTAATATTTCATTTAAAAATTAGTATAATAACTTAAATATTTACTAGTTAATAATTATTAAATATTATTATTAAATATTAAATAATATAATTTAAAACTCTAATAATATAATTAATACCCAACCTAGGCTAACTATTTTATTTTCAATATTCATATTATTATTTCAGTTGTTATAGCTATTTATGAACTATTATATTAAATATTTTATATTTTTAATAAGTATATTTGTCCTCTGAAAATAATTTCTGCATTTATATAATAGTTAACTAGATTTTCATGACTAACAATTATAGCAATTATTATAAAATAATAAAATCTCAATAAAAATTATATTTCAATAATTAATTTAATGTAGTAATACTTAATAACTGATTACCTATAATAATAATAATAATAATGTAATCTGTAACTAACCTAGGCTAGCTTATTATTATTATTATATATATTATTATGTGACTTGCTATAGTTATTATGATTTGTTACAAGAATTATTTAAATAATTTATTACAATAATAATAATAATTATTATTATTATTTATTATATTTTAAACTAATTATTTCAATGATTAATATAAATAAATGCATAGATATTAAAATATTAAAATATAATAAAATTATTATTGGAGGTACCAATGAAATTAGGTTAATTTTTTCGTTATTTATATTTGTATTATTATGTCAATTTTTGTAGCTCTTATAAACTATAAATATCTAATAATAATAATAATAATTTCAGTAGGCATAATGGCTTTAATTTGAGTAATTATATTATTATTTTTCCTATCTTACTAATATCATGATCAACATCACCATCATCGTTGTGTAATAACATAATATTATTTTAAAACTTTAATGAAAGATAATATGATTATTTTTTTTACTATAAGGTAATTAATATAAATATATAATATAATAATTATAAATATCATTTGTAATCATTTTATGAAATATAATAAGATAGCTTGGATAAATTTGTAATATGGCTATAATGTATTTTTAAAATATTTTACTTTAAATTATAATATACTCAAAATATACACTTAATGTAACCATAATATTGAAGCCATTTATATTAATAATAATACTTGAATACACACGTAATATGGTCATTCATATATATTCAAAGGATACATTTGTAAATATTAATACACCCAACTATATCCTTTAAAGTACACAAAATACACCTTTGTATACTCACAAAGTTACAATTAAATTGGTGACATTTGTAATTAATGGGACAAAAAAAAAATTCTTCGATGAAAACTAAATTAAATCTTATATCACATGGAAGGATGGAAACCAAAATTGTCACAAACTAATTGTAATCTAGTTGCAAATATTACCAACACAAGAAGTCGCAAATGACTAATAGTTGCATGTAGTCACAAATAGAGTGATTACATTGTGGCCAATACCTACTATAGTTACTAAATAATAAATACCTACTACCTACTATGGTATATACCAAGGTGGTTATTAGGTAGGACCTATTTAATAACTAGTAGGTACATATTTAATAATTGCATAGGTAACAATTAATAGGCACCTACCTATGAGTACCTAGGTAGTTAATAGGTAGTTAGTACTTAGGTAAGTTACTAACATAGGTACGCCAATTATGTAGTCACAATGCAATTGTAATCATGTAATAATGTAGTTGCAAAGATAATTAAAAGTATATGACTAAGGACATTTGATTACATGACTAAATTAACACATAGCTGCAAAATGTCCTAGTCATAAAAGTTGCATTTTGGTGTTGTGGAAGTAATGTTTTTTTACCTTCAAATGTTGATAAAAATATTCATACTTTCATATGTCATTCTTGAATGTATATTACATCACAATGTTTGGGGTAAAAATCTTGAGGCAAAATAATTTATTTAAACATTTGTTATGGGTTCTTGAACTTTTTTTTTCTCACTAGCCAAAGTCCTGGAAAGTTTTCTAAAACTTGTTAGGAATCCTTAAACTTGTTCAAATTCAAATTTGAAGTTCTATGCATAAAATAGTACCTTAATAATGTATGTATTTGTGAAGAAAAAGAAAACTTTCAATATGAATGTGCTATTAAGTTTTAACGATATGTTCAAGTGAGGGGGTTCACTAGATATTAAATGAGAAAATCCTTTTGGGTATGCCAACCATACTTGGACCATAATTTACCATGTACTTGCCCATGACACATTTGCATCTCTACATATGCATTATAAAAATAAGCCCCATCAATTGACAAAAGACTAAAAGACACAAAAGACCAAAACACACATAAATGAATTGTAAAGATGCATGACATAATCAACCAACACCAAAAAAATCCATAAAACACACCAATCTATTATTTCTCTCCATTATGCCAATTTTCCCATATTCTAGGATGGAACACAAAGCCACCAAACCATCAAAAATCTTGGAAAATGCACTATTGAAAAATAATAACACAAACATCATTTCACCATTTCCAAATGTTTGTTATGAACATAGTCATGGAGCTATCTAAAATGGACCATATGCTTTTGGAATTTTTTTGCACTTCTTTTTTTTTCAAATTTGGCTTATAGCTCTTATGTCAACTTCAAATTTCTTCCCATGTAGATCCAAAGCTAAAAGTTTTCAAGCATGCAACACGTGAATAGGAAGGCCAATTTTTGTTCACAAAGATCATTTGTTTAAAACAACATGTGTAAAGAACACTGAAGATTCTAAAAATGGATTTTTTTTTTCATATCTCAATTAGACCAAGTGCATGATGCCCAAAATCTATGGTACATTAGTATAGCCACAATGGGAAACTTGGGTTCTTTAATGCTCCACCATGTTAAAGCACATTTGCAAGTTTTTGCATCAATAGGATAACAATGAAATGAATATAGCTCTCTCAAGACAATCTCTTTGTAAATGGACTTTCATTTATGTCAAAAATAAATGGAACAAATCTTGAAAGCCCATACTATAACCAAACTCTTCAAGTTTTAAAACCCTTTTGGCAATCAACAACTTGTAAGCCTCTAACATCAAAGGCAACATCAAATTCCCATGATATCCAACATTTAAGGTTATCGCATTTTCATGGCCTGCATACTTGTTGACCAAGTACATGTTCTTAAATCCAACATCAACACCAACATGTTAGGCTTTTTTTCCTATCAAATGCATGTAAAATAAATGAAGGTTGAAGAACCTCCAATATTTGGTGTCCATGTGAACAATCAATTGTTCCAACTCAAGATAAGAAAATGTTTGCCTCCTCTTAAACCAAACTATTAAGAACTTTGTGACATTTTATTTTTTTCCCCATTTTTCTTGGCATGTTAATATGATAAATTAAAGGGCATCCCCAAGAAACCAATGTCCCTAGCTTTGGTTCAAAACACAACCTTTCACAATTGGTGATAGGACCTTCACAACTTCACAAATTGCCCATGTGGTTGGAAAAAGTATGTCACTTCATAGTGTTGTTGATTGTTGGATGTAACACAATGCAATGGCATTCCAAAAAATCAAAGTATCTCATAATAGTATTACCCTACTTACAAAGACATGCATTCAACAACATAATCAAATTTGCAGCTTGGGTTTACAACACCAAAGAATTACACAAATAACCCTATAGATTACATGTGGTTATTTAAATGTTATGATAAAAAAGTTGAAGGAAAAATCACATAACTAATCTTGACATGAATGTTCAATTGTCTAATCTTCAATTTGTAATATATGCAAGCCTAATCCCATGCTAGCTTCCCCTTAAAAAATTTGGGCCAAGTATTAAATTTTTTGATGTCAACTTGAACTACCTTTACGTTTTCATAATGTAACCCATGATCTACTTTTTCATTTGTAATAACATGTTAATAGACCTTAGATAATGCATGCCCAAAAAACAACCCACCAAATGTTTCTAGCATTACCAAGTTGCTACATGAAACAATTCAATTCAAAGTGGTTGCACATGTCTACAAGTTCGACCCATCATCTATCATGTAAGCCAAAATCTTGTGCATTAGGGAGAAGATGTGAAAAAAATGTTGTAGCTTAGGAACCATAATCATGCAATTGGCGTTAATATTACTTCAAATAACCCAATAGTAATGTGTTTGGCCTCCCAATTGTTGGATATAAAATTAACAACTACAATGAACACATCATGCACCTTTTCCAACATCCACAAACATTAGTGAAATTGGTGGATAAACATGAAACTAGTGTTAATTGCACATATGCAACCATTGTTTTTTCCACCAATGTAGGTAAAACCTCTTCCACAAAACTTTCCAAACCAAGAACATTAGTCACCTTTGGGCATAATTGTATGCCAATATTTGGAACGAAATGGATTCAATTATCTTCATATGCAAACTCTAAGGTTATCACAAACACCATGACATCCTCCATAAAACCAATTTGGGCTTCATGGTCCTTTTTAAATTGTATTTAAAGTTGAAAGATCCAAAAATAGCAATTGGGCTTACATGTGTCCATTTCTTAATTAATTAACTCATGATAAAGTGGGCCATTGTTTGTTTTACAATATATTCATTAATTAAGGTTTTTTTCAACATCAACGTGTTTTTCATGGTTTAGGATTTAGGACTTATGGTAAACAATTATACTTTTCCATCATATAATGCACATGGTTAAGATTTTAGGATCAACACATTGTTTTTAGGAAAGGTTAATAGGTTGGTTAGTAATTAGAGCAAATCTTGTATTATGCAACCATTCAATTTGCAACTATATGCAACTAAATGTCATTTGTAACTATGTTTTGTCATTTTACAACTAATCACCATTTGTTTCAAACTATTATTTTTCTTACAACTATGGTGTAATTAATTTGCAACTATTAGGTTTTACATCCTTCTATGATGATTAATTTTTGGGGTTTTTCATCCAAAAAAGGGCCTTTATGTCTAATTAGTTCCAAAAATAGTTGCAACTCGGTTACTTCTATGTGATGTACATATACCTTTGATATATATTAAGGTGTTTTGGATAATCTTAGGGATATATATTTATATATTCAAAAATTTACTTATATTGTATTTAGGGCATATTCAATATACATTTTGCATACATTGTGGCTATGTAGGTAAGCAAGTTGATAAGTAAATAGTTAAATAATTAAGTAGGTAGAACTACCTACTATATTTAATGTAAATATTAGTTATTAATAATTACAAGTTAATTAATTGGTTCATAGTAATAATTAATAATTAAATTAAATTATTTTCTAAATTTATTAATTACTGAAATTTATTATTATCCAATAATTTAATTTTTTGTGCTATTATTGGTTAGCTATTTAATTAATACTAATAATTTTTTTGCTAGATAATTAATAATCATTTAATATAATTTTTAATTAAATATTTTTAAATATGAAATATATTAGTTTATTAGTCATATACTATTTAACTAATAACATAATAAAATAATTTAATATGAATAGAAATGAACTAATTATTAATTTATTTTAATTATTAAAATTTAGATTATTTTAAATTTTTACTGATAATGATTAATAATTATAGTATATTATTATTATTATTATTATGAATAATATACTGATTATTATTTATTTAAACTAAATTATCTATTAAATATATTAATTAATTAAGTTTATTATTATTTAATAATTTAGTAGTTTATGTAATATTTTAAATAATTTATGTTACTACTAGTTACTATTTAATTAGTAGGTGATACTAAGTAGTAGGTAGGTTGATAAGTGGGTAAGCAATTATTTAATGTTTAGTTAATCAATTAGTTTTTTTTAGTTAGTTAGTTAGTTAGTAAATCACCTATTAGATATATAATTTACAAACTTGAAAAAGAAGACAAAGGATATGGGATAAACTTTTTAATTACAATTTAATTTCAACTTAGTCACAAATTAGGTTGCAACTAAAAAACTTATTCCATATGTTTTGTCTTCCAATTCCATCTTGTAAGAGTATATAAAGAAAGTGTTTTGCTTTACATTTTTAGATTAAAAACATGTGTAATTTGGGATGAGCCAATGAAAGAGGCTTAACCCTAAAGGTTCAACCTAAAATAAAATTAGAATATTTACATATCCACTTTCTAGTTTACCTACCCACCTACCTATCTAGTCTTACCTAAACATTAATTTAAATGTATTTTGGCCAAAAATTCAATTAACATGCCATGTGGCAAAAAAATTATTATGCCACATGGCATGATTTCATACCATTCAAAATAGATGATGAAGATCGGCCAATATGTAATTTAAAGACATAATTTTGAAAATTATTCTATTGCCACATGGCACTTTGTAATAGATTATAACATAATTGCAAATAATGGGGAATAGTTACAAACTTTATATGAATGGTCAACGGATGAAGGTGTATATGGATGATATATACATCATCCATATGGAATGTGATGACATCATGCTAAGTCATCATTTGCGATTAGATATTGCATGCGACTTCACTTATATAACTAATGGAATTTTAGTTGTGTAGGTTGGTTGTAATTTATTTTTAGTTGCAAATTACAATTGCAAATTGAGATTTTTTTTAGTGTTTATTATTTAGCTTTAAAAATGCCTATGTTGGAAAATTATGGTTGTGAAATTTCCAAGCCACACCTTACTTTTGTAAATTTTACATGCACATTTTAAGTATGTAAAATTCATTAACAACAACTGCTTTAAGAAGATACACTTCTCCACCTTCATGCCAAGGTTACACATTATCATTATTACCAAATCTTCTAAGAAATTTATACAATTCTTTGATTAGGATTGAAATTATGAATATTGATGATGAGATTAAAAGAACCCATTGAGTTTTGTCTATGGTTAAAAATTAAAAGGTTTCAAGTTAGAAATGACCGAAAAAATTTGAATTCTAGAATTTAAAAAATTAAACATCAAACCCTAGTGAAAGGGAACATGAAATTGAAAACAAAAACTTGGTTTAAATTTGTCAAACATTTGGCAAGTTGTGACAAAGCTTGGAACCAAGGGTTTATGATATTTGCCCACCATTATGGGATCATGAAATTACCTCAAAACATAGGTGATATAATGAAATAAATAAATCAAAGCAATAATTCAAACACTCATTGAAATGCAATAGATAATAAACATGTTATGGCATATTGTCAAAAATTTCCACTACCATCATTAGATTTTGCATGCCCCTTGGAATACATGCAAGAAGGTGAAAAAAAAGCCATAACTAAAAGCTTTTGATCACCCAATGAAAGGCAACAAAACAAGTGTACCCAATTCCCAAACTTTCTTTGACATTTGATTCTTGATGCAGTTGCCTCAAAGTACATGCAAAAAGGAGAAGATATAATGAGATTAAAGTTTAAAATACAACAAGAAAAACAAATGAAAGAGCTCAAAAATTACTAGGCTATTGTAAGTTAACCTAGGTTGAGAATTTAACCTCCGTTAGTTATAAACTTGTATACATAGGTTGATACCCAACATGGGTTTGATAACAAATCAAATGCCCACACCCACACTAGAGAAAGCTCAATTGTGATGTTGTTCCAAAAAACATTCATCTATAATTCATTGGCATTAAAAACTTGTATATGTACAAGAATAAAATCAAAGTTGCCCTTGTAATATGTTGAATTTTACTTGATTGCATTATAATCCTCCACATTGACCTTTGTTTTTGAATACCACAAATAAATGTGTGTCAATAATGACATCCTATAACCTACCTTAACATTAAATAATTTTATAACAATAAGATACTCCATTTGTATTTCATTCACAATAGGTATTCAAAGTGTTGAATTTTTTTTTCAAATAGCCATATGAAACCTTCAATGAAAACTTCTTTGAGCCTGGTCCCCAAATATGTGTAAAATTAATTCCATTATTTGAAATATTTCAACACCAATTTGAGGTATGACCTTATGTTCTATTCTTGTTTGTCTTGTTTTGTGATTCCAACCTTTTTATAGTATGAATTCATAAAATTTCATGTAAACATTTTCCTACATACTTCATGATCTTGTTTTTATCTTTTGTTTGTAATTGTAATAAAATTTGAACTTGTTTTTTTATGTTTTTTACATTTTGTACACATTGACAATTTTTTGGTTGTGGTGGTTTTCATGTTTAAGCAATGTGAAGTTAATACATCAAAGTCAATGGGTTTAATTCACAACTAGGGCATGTTAGATGTAGAGCATTTCCACCAATAACAATATAAAGGCCTATATATATTTATGTATTTGGATGAAAGACATGTGCCTTATATAACATGAATTTGGATTTGTAAATATACAAAAGTTTAGTGATGGGATATTGGGGTTTATATCAACTTGAGATTTTTGCACCATCTATCAACTTAACAATTTCATGTTAAAACCTTTTGATATTTTCCTTTTTATATGATCACCTTTTAATTGTCACATATGGAAATTGAATGTTTTTTTCCTCCCAAGCAACACCAATATTTGAATTTAAAAAGGTCACATCACATTAGATAAAAGGTTAAAATTTTTAATCTCTTCTTTTAAATTGATATGGTTTCAAGAAATTCTTGGTGTCATTGATACACATATTTAAAATGTTTTCACTAAGCAAAGATTCAATTTCATGTTATAGAATTAAAGTGGAAGTGATTTCATGAAAAACATGTACATGATCATGGATTATTTTTTTCTATTGTAGGATTCAAAGAAATGAAAATATAAAATGTTTTGACCTTATGTTAGTTGATTATCACTCCAATATTGTAGAGCAACGTAGAGCCCAAGTATGTTGAGTTTTCCAAAATGGCACACTATTTTGTAAGTAGTGTCACACAATTTAGGCTTTTGATAACCCTTATCCTATATAGTCCCCTAGGTAAGCCTATGTAACCCCCTTATGTAATAGGAGTTAATTTTAAGTAGCCTTTCTTAACCTAGGAAATCCTTGGTCAACCCCTTAAGTAGCTTTGTATAATTCCCTAAGTCCTCCTTGGCCATCCCATAACTTGTGTAGGCTCATAGGTGGATAACAAAACAAAAGAGATAGGAGAAAACTCAAATTATCCTAGGTTGAGGAGGAAATTTGATTTTTAATTTTAGTGAAACCAAAGGTTCTACTCTTGGGTTTTATTGTCTTTATGGATAAATTTCAATGTATATGACACATTCAACAAAGTTCTTTATGAAGGATGTACAACCAACTAAGCCAATAAGAAGAATTTGGTTAGATGCTATCAAAAAGTTGGAACCCCAAAACAAAAAATATATTAGAATGTTAGAAATCACATCACCAAGAATATGTGATGGACATGTGCAATTGAAATTTGACAAAATAAAGACTAAGGTGGTAGGGTATGAATGAAATTAGTTGGCTTTCTTGGCTCTATATATTTTTGTTTTTCTACTACAAATTTCATTATTTTTACTATTTTTTGTTAATTTTTGCCTTTTTTTATAAAAAATGAAAAAAAATGGTGGTTGAATTTGATTTTTTTTGAAATCTTCTTAGATATAAATTTCCAATGTTATATGTAAACCATTTCAAGATATTTAAAACCTTGCTCTAAGTGCAACCATATTTGAGTGCACCAAAGTATTGTCCCAAATGATAGTTGTCCATGTTTCTTTAACAAAATACTCGACACCAAGATGATATAAAAATCTAATGGAATTTGAATGATAAAATCACAATCTACATGAAATCAACCTTTCAATTCTAGAAATGTTTTACATTTGGATATTATCAGATTGTACTTTGATTCTATTTTGGACATAACACCAAATGTCTTGGCAAACAACTTAACGCAACACATAGTACCACCAAACTTTGATTTTTTGAAAAAATGAAAAATTTCCACCCTCTAAGACATTCATATGTATTCAAACACATAAAAGTTGGGGTTTGAAATGAATATTTTCAATTCAAAAGTGTAAGGGGCTAATTTCTTCAAATTTCAATGCAAATTTCATTGGAAATCCATGTCAATATGATAATAAATAAGGTTAAACCTTAGCACATGCTTTTAACATCCTAATTTCATTCAATTTGAAAGAAAAATCACATTGGTACTAGCTCCTTTTCAATACTACAAATATGTCCAAAAATTGTACATTCAATCATATTTTCACCCTTAGTGATTACATGTCTCTTCAAGAAATATCCCCTTTGAAATTTGGAGGGAAAAATTCCATCATTCGAAACAAAATTTTATTCATTAAAAGAAATAACTCCTTTAGAAAGGAGTGTAATTTAAATAGCCTACGCCTTTTCCTTCCCTCCCTACTCAACACAAGAAATAACCCTTGTGAAAAAGGGAAAAGAAAAATGCATTCATTGCCCTCCCCTTACGTCCATTTTTATTATTTCAAGTTGTTACCAAAAGTAACAATGTATTATCTCATATCTTTTGTCCAATGTTGAATTTTTAAAAGTTATAAACATGGAAATGTTGAACTTATTCATTTTTTTCAAACCTTGTCCCACAAATGGTGTTATGTGTGTGTGTGTGTGTGTGTGTTTTTTCATTGTTTCAATTTGTAACTTTGGCATTCGTATGCAATGTGTCATGCAAAAAAATGTGATGCATAGTGTAAAAAAGTTTGTAAAAATGGTTTAATGGATGTTTTTTCTTGCCAATTTTTTGTCCACCTTAGCTTGCATTGTAAGAATTGTTAAAATGGGGGTTGGGGGTGTGATGGTAGGGCACAAAGTTTAGTTTTCCAAATTTTATGTTGTAGTATCAATGAGGTGCATTTTAAGAGAGTTAGAACATCAAGTGGACAATGTCTACCTTTTTAGGCTCTTTACTATATTTTGGCAACCTACTTAATACTCAAGTTTAAAACTAGTGATTTGTTTTTGCAACATGTTTTAGAAAAATGAACACTTTCCTAAAAATATGCTCCTATATACATATAAGGGTTGCTATGGTGGAAATTTTCACCATCAAAAAATTTATTGGGGTATGCCCATCAATATTTAATGACAAGATTAAATAAGGGGGGAAAAATGTCTATCAAGTCCACAAGAACAAGTGTTAAAAGTTTTTCAAAAAAATGTCCACCCATTCCAAAGAAGAGGGTGGTTGTATGAGACAAAAGAAAGTACACCCATTCTAGAATACAAATAGAAAGAAAATGTTCCATCCATTTTAAATGATAGGGTGGTTATAAGGGACAAATTAAAAGTTCAACTATTATAAATTGTTTTGTTTTACAAAAAATTCACCCATTGCATAGGAGAGGTTGATTGTAGGGAACCAAAAAAAGTCGTGTTTTAGAAAAGAGGGATATTGGGGGAAAAAATATGTTTAGTCTTTCAAGAGGAAATGGAAGTTGGAGAAAAAGAAAAAATAATGTTCACCAAATGATGGGGAAAAACGATGGTCAATCATTTTAAAGGAAAAGGAGATGAAGAATAAAAAAATCATTGTTCATCCATTCCAATCGAAAATTAGGTTGAGAAGGAAGAACACATTGTCCATATATCTCATTTGATAACCTAGTTGTTTGTGACAATAAAAAACTACATGTTCTCTTTACATGCTACAAGTACCCATGAGTGTTTAAACATATAAACTTTAATGGTATAGTTCATGCTAAAGACTCATTAATCATTCCATGCCATGGTTTGTTCATTTTTCAAAGTTGGAAAGCAAAAGAAGGAAAATTTTGATTGTTTAGTCTAGGCCACATGTCTAGGATATAAACCACAATGTTTAAGTGGTGGCAACAATGTAAAAGAATAAAGGGAATAGTCAATGGGTGATTTATAAAGCCAACCCCATTTTGAAAGATGTTCGGTTCCTGTTCAAGCATTATCAAATTTGAATTGGTAAAGGAACAATGATCATTGCATAACAAGTCAAGTTCTAATTTGAAATTAATTTGAGAGCAATAAATAAGTTTTAGGAACATTTTTCCTACAAAAGGATTTATTTGTTCAACAAAACCACAAATAAACACACAAAATGTTCAAACACATAGCAATAATGCTCTCACTACATCAATAGGATGCAAACAAAATCAAAAGAGACTTTACAATTTTTTAAAAATGAATTCTCATAATACACAAAGAGTGATGGAAGACTCACCACAAAAAGACACTTTCAAAAATGTTCAATAAACATTGTTGAAGAAGTGTAGTCCTTTTATTTTGATATGACCATTGTTTTTATACTTAGTTTTTCTAAGGTTCAGTACATGAGAGGGGGTGTTGGTACCTTTTCACATTCACTTTTTGTTTTATTAAATCTAGATCATTTTGTTATTATGTAGTCATGTAAACAAACTATCAAATTCAATTCACTAATGATCCACCATTTGATTGGTGCATTAATTTTACTATTCACATGCATGTCTTCTTATTATCCTAATCACATGGTATTCTTTTTCCATACTGGTATTTTTTTGGTTGTCATTTAATATTTAATTTTTCTTTTGAGAAATTTTTGTCGAACTATTTGTTTCACACTCCACCATTGTATCTTTAAATTTGTTGATAATTTAAGTTTTTTAACACTTGAAATGACCAATCAATCAATTAGCCCTATGACTAAAAATGTGTAATCAAATGGTTGGCCTTAAACCTTCATTCGTGATGGTCAAAAATATCTTTCAAGTTGTATAAAAGACTAGGCTAAAACATTTTAAGTAGGGGTTGTTCCAAATAGGAATGAAGTGAGAAACATTCATTCCATCAAGTGGTAATGGATTATACTAGGTTCAATTCCACAAAGTTTAACTATTGTCCCCCATTGTTGATTCATGTCACATATGAAAATAGCAAAATCAAAAAAGGAATCATCAATAGATGACCCACCTTTTTCTCCTAGGAATAACCTTCAAAAAGTATAAAGTAAGGAACAAAATAAGGTCATTTTGGGAATGAGGTCCCAATGCAATTTTTTTTTTTCAATTTGCATTTTTTATATTTTGATTTTACATGAAAAAAATTAAATAATTCAAAACACTTGCAATTTGTAGATTAATGATGATTCTTGAAGTGCTTAGATCTAGTGCTTTTAAAACATATTGCCAAGCTTCTTTTTATATAGCTCAAGCTATGATCACCACATTGCCATTAACCCATCATTTGCTTGAATTTTCCAAATTTGTCATTTTACACATATGGCAAAGTAACAATTAATTGCCAAAAATTGTGAGTTATTATTAATACCTTCAATTGGGTTACTTTAGAGCTTCAAGTGGACTTATAGGACAAAATATGATCATAGTCCATAAATCTTGCAACAACACATCCACAAATGTTTTTTTACAAGGATTACCTAAATAGAAAGCCATAGAAAACACGTTATATAAGTCTTGTGTTGATGCAATTGCACATGAAAAAATCACAAGAAACATCAAAGTAAAAATGCGCATAAATCAAGTTACAAACACCTTGGATACACCTTAAAGTAACACAAAATGATAGACACACAAAAAAACATAGTAATGACATTCTTCATTTTGCACTTTAAAATTCTTGAAAATTCTTGGTAAAGCACCTTGTCAAAACATTCTTGGTGCGCGAATGTTTACCAATTTTCACTGGTTGATCTATAAAATT
>Ga0116227_10006795_pt1 | contig 22884 bp, 12 predicted proteins | sample S1TSphgellanicum_FD_89693 | JGI IMG/M metagenome (GOLD analysis project Ga0116227, IMG submission 89693) | Host-associated microbial communities from peat moss isolated from Minnesota, USA - S1T2_Fb - Sphagnum magellanicum MG | ecosystem: Host-associated > Plants > Peat moss > Unclassified...
AGGAGGATCTGAGGGGTCCGAGCTGTAGATTTAGGGGCATATTGAAGAGAGAGTGAGCATGAGGGATGGAAAGTTTGTGTTCCAGGATCTTGCATCTGTGTTGTAGGCAGTGGTCTGAGTGAGTACCAGAGACCCGTGAAGGGTATCCTTATGGTGGACAGAATGAGGAGGAAAGATTAATGAAGAGGGGGGTACAACATCATGGGTAAACAAATTTCTCAAGAGATAGTCAAGTCAACACACATTTTGAAAGATGGAAACATTGTCATCAAGTGGTGGTAAGGGCAATTGCTCAAGTGGGGAACTTCATGAGCATGGTGACTAGTGGCAAGTGGTGGAAAATCAAGAAGAGGTACTTAAATTCATCATTGGAAAATGGAAATAGGAATAGAAAAGGGAAGAAAGCCTGAAAAAACATTTTTTATGAAACCTAAAAACAAAAGTAAAGGTTTGCCCTCTTGTGAAAGCAAGAAAACCCAAGAGTTGGGACGATTAGTGTTGTTAACAAGGTTGTGAGAAGAGATATGATAGAAGGAAAGGCTACTAATAAGCCGAAAAATGTTGTATCAAGCAAGAGCAAGAGCTTGGTGGAGAAGAGATCCATAACTAAAGACTAAAAACTCCCATGCAATTTTATTTTTTTACATGTGAAGATTTGGTTGAGGAAATCTTGTTCCCAATTGTTTCATGTTGTATGTGTGTGTGTTCTTGGGTGTGATTCCCTAGTTTAGGGTCATGGTTAGTATAGTAAGAATAAAAAATAAGGTTGTGAATAAGAAAGGTAGTTATTGTCTAGATCAAGTAAGGCGGGAGGAAGTAAATTAAATCCGAAGAGACAAAAAGTTCAATTATTAATTGGTCATGATTACTAGTTTAGGGTTGTGGTTAATATAGCAAGAGTAAGAGGATATGGTTGTGAATAGGAAGGGTAGCTATTGTCTAGATCATACAAGGTAGGAAGAAGTAAATTATATCCATAGAGATAAAGAGAAAGAGATTTCAATTCCTAATTGGTCGTGATTCATTGTTTAGGGTTGTGGTTAGTATAGCAAGAGTAAGAGAATAAGGTTGTTATTGCAACCTTAACATCAGGTTCACAACTAAGTCTAGAGTGCAAGGGCCCATGAGGCCAAGAGAATGTGTTTGGGTGTGAAACATATTTTCACAAATGGGGGAAAGTACAAGAGATGGAGCCCAATGACTCCCAAGTGCATTCCCACTTTGGGAGTTGTATTCATACAAGAGTCCCGAATGTTCAAAACCTTGGTTGAAAAGGAAAATAAACACCAAATTGGGCCCTCAAGATGCCATTGGAAAGGTCTTGAAGTTTAGATGCCTAAAATGCCCTCATATTGTTCATTTAGACTTGAAATGCATGAATTATGATCAAAAGAAAGGCTAGGAGTCTAGGAATTTGACTCCCAACCACAAATCCCCTTAGAAAAAAGGTCAAATGATTTCTAATTGGAATGTGTTATACACCATTGGAAAGATCATTTTGAGTGCTATAAGATATTTTCCTTACATGTTCCAAATAAGTTTTTTTTGAAGAAGATATGAACATTCAAAGTTTCAAGACAACAAAAGTCCCAATTTTGGGACTCCCACTTGGGAATGCCATTTGGATGTAGTCATTGTGAAGAGTCATAGAATATACTATAAAGAGGGGAGTGGTGCTTCCTCCCAAAGGTTATGGGTTGTGTAAAGCTTGTGTTTGAGGTTGTCCCTACTAAGTTTGCCACACCATTTGCGTTGAACTTACATTAACTACTCTCTTTCCTTGGTTGTGCAGGTTGATTTCATTTTGAACTTTTGCTTGTGCATTTGTCCTAGTCCCATTGTGGAACTTTAGCATGCCCACCTACCCCTGAAATGTTGCAAGTTAGGGAACGTGCTTCAACTCTTTTATTTTTCTATTGTTTCACTTTAGGACCCACATATGGGTTTCTTAACAAGTTTGGGGGCACGTCGATTGTGAATAGGAAGGGTAGCTACAATCTGGATTAAACAAGGCAAGATTATGTAAATTTTATCCATATGAAGAGAAAGAGTTTGTTTCATAATGGGTTGTGATTCATTTGTTAAGGTTGTGGTTAGTTATAGCAAGGGCAAGAAGACATGGTTGTGAATAGGAAGGATAATTGATGTCTGGATCAAACAAGGCCAGAGGGAATAAATTATATCTAGAGAGAAAAAGGGAGTTCATTTCCAAACTATGGCACCTTTTGGATGTCCTCCAAGGGGCAAGGGGGAATGGCCTAAATTGAATTGTTAAGTTGAACTAGTTTTGCATTTAACAAGTATGAAAGACTTTGAATTTTTTTTTGCATGAAACAACACTAAGTTGTGGGATTTTAACATCCTGGTGGAACCCATGTTACAAACTTTTTGTTCATTTTTTTGCTTGCATTTTATTTTCTTTTTTTTTGAGGCCAATTACTCCCTAGCATTTATAATGTGATAGATCGAAATGCTCAAATCATTAGTTAGATATGTTGTCCAAGTTTGTTTAATAGTTGTTTGGATACAACTTTTTTAATTGTTTTATAGTTTTCTGGTTTCAAGTTTTTCATATTTGAGCTTGTTATATTTGTTGTGCTTTATAGGAAGCACTAGCTCATCATACTGGTCAAGATTTCACATTTGAAAATTCTTAAATTATGAAAGTAAGGTAGTGTGGGAATTATCCATTTAGTGCATGATATTTCTATTATTATTGTTAAGGAGTGGAAACATTTGTTGTAGGGTGCACACATTGTCAAATAAACCAATGGTTTTGAAAGGCTTAGAAGTTTTTGAGCAGTTTAAACAAAACCCTCGTTGAAGCCAACAAAACAAATTGAAACACAATGTCATGAAAGAGCCATCATTCTCGAGTGTTGAAAAGGTTTCTAGTTTGCAACCCTTTGAGCTTGTTGAAAAACTATAAGTTATGTACTTTGTGTACATTGATTTTATCCAATCCTCCTCATCTAACCATTGGATCATAATTAACTTTGATTCAAAATGAACTTTGAATTCAAAAATGTTATCGTGTAAATGCTCAAGTTTTTTACTTGTGTTTAGGATAACCAAAGGATGTCATTAAGATTTTAACTTATTGCATATTATAATACTTGTAATACATCACCTTTTTTGAACAAAAGTGGTTCACCTTTAATGTGCTTTCACCCAAAAGGTAAGTCTTGAAACCCCAAAACCCTTAAAGCAAATTGTCTTCACATATAACATGTGATAACATGAAATGTGAGCTATTGTGGTAGTTATCTGGAATATGAATTTCAAAGTTGCTTCCCATCCAAGTGTTTGCCACCCATTTGCTTATGCCTTGCAAAACCACTTTAAGCCCTTTGAAAGCTTTAATAGACACAAATATCATAAGGTAATTACCTTCATTACACCACATTTTTTTATGACGTTTGATGCCATGGTTGGTATTTGTTCAAGTTAAGTCAACTTCTATATGCCCCTATAGCTTACACATGTTAATCAAGGTTGGAATTTTTTTCCTTTAGGTTTATTATTTGAACACTAACTAAAACATTGTATTGGCCAAGTGTGATGCTATAGTTACAAACCTATTTAATTTCTTGGATGCACATGTACATGTGTAGCTTGTGTGAATCCATTGAAAGTGTGGCTCTAGTTGGTTTGCCAAAAAAACATATGTTTCATTTCCACAATTGCCTCAAGTGTCATTAAAATCTTGTGTTTTTTGTATCTTGTATATTATATAATTTTAATCTCACAATTATCACATGTCAACACCTATTCAAGCCATAAAATTCATTTATAAGCAATGTAATAAGTGTGTGATTGGTGGGCATTTGTTTGTAGAAAGGCGAATTTCCAAAGCCTTGGAAGTTGAGATTGACAATCCTTGAGAAGACCATGGCAAAGGGTGAAAGCATCCTTGGGTGGTACCATTAGGAACCACCTCAAGGAATGGTTAAGGAACCAAAAACAACAAAATCATTTTCTTGGGCCTTTTCCTTTAAATGTTTTCACAATTATAATTTTATTTTTCTCATGTTTATCAATTGCATGCACTAATATATGACTTGAAGTGTATTGTGGAATTAAATTTTTTGGAAATTGTTAAAAGTTTGTATTTTTTTCAAACATTGATAAATGATTTCCAAATTTGAAAACAATTTCCAATTTAAAGGAAATTATTTATCATCCAAATGTTGACAAATTTGGAAGTCATTATCATAAAAGCTAATGGTCAAAAACCTTTTTTTGTCACACATGTGACTCCTTTGGGAAACCCAAAGCCCCTCATTGAAACATTTGGGTCAACATGTTATGTGGGTATTATAATTGTTTAGATTCGAACATAGATAATATTAATGCTCAGCCCCATGAAAATTTGAATCAAGTGAAGAGTAGGTTGGAGGAGAATTGGGAGTATATTGGTTATGATTTGTTTTATTGGGTTTATCTTATGACAAGTGAATGTGTAGTTGAAAGTTAGATGACACTCCTTAAAGGTTTTCATCGAAGCAAATGCACCATGGCTCAAGGATTACATTGAAGAACATTGGGAAAGTATGAAATGCCTCATTGCCTTAGAGGCAAAACAAGATGAGGCAACCAAGAATTGCGCCATGAAAGCACTGGTGAACACTCCAAACCACTTTAGATGTGTGGAGAAGTGGGGATAGCGAGAAGATTGGTGAGATTACTTGTAGACATCTTTGCCCTTGCTGCATTTTCTTTTGTTTTTTATTGAAATTGGGAAACATAAGTCCATTTCAAGGTTCCAAGATGTTGGCACTTAATTGGTGGGTTTTGTTTCCCTATTATATATAGGTTATATTTGCGATTTTGGCTTGAGGGCATGGAATTGTGTGTTTTTTGTAGGAATATGAATTGGAACAACCCGCTACACTAGCCGAAATAAATGTGGGCCTCACAAAAAACAAAGGCATTGCCTAACCTACACCTTCACATTCAAAACATGTGTGTTCTCCTTCCATCAACATGCACTAGTACACAATGAATCCAAATCCACTAACTTAAATCACTACAAGGTTGTAAATTGAACCAAATTTACCATGCCCTAATTTCATTTCACCTTCAAAAAAACTACTACTACACACTCACTTGTAGTCAAAATAATTTACTGAAGTTATTTTTGGTATTATTAAGATGACAATTTCAATGTTATATAAAAATTTATAATAGTTATTATTTAATATAATTAATTTATAACGTGTAAGATTATTTATCATAACCTTATATTGCATCAATTAGTTACAATATGACATATAAGATGGTGATTTAAACCAACTTATACCAAATTTATTAATTTATTTTACATACATTTTTGAATGTTAATTACGATATATTATTTTGGGTTGTCATTTATTACAATGTAAATAAATTTTTAAGAAATAAAAAGATGAAAATCCAATCTTCATTGTATGTGTTAATATACATATATTATATATAATGTAATATTATAAATAATACATTGCAACGTAATGTAAAAAAAAAATTTATTTAGGTGATTACATTTATTATATATAAAGTTTTTAACTAAAAAATATTTTATTGTGGGCTTCACTTGATAAAAATGTAAAACATAATATTCATCCATGAAAAAATAATTTTTTGATAAAATATTTTAATCATATAAAATCATTTATATACAATATATGGTAATATCTATTTTTTAATACTAGAGTTAAAAACATATTTATGAATAAAATAAAAATAATAAAACATTATTTATAATTTATGATATATATTTATAATTTAAAATTGTTTTATATTTTTAATTATATAATCAAACTCATACTATGATATAAAAATTGACATGTGTGTATTTTTAAAATACACTATGTAGCATTGAATGGTTTTGAGAATAATGTTATTATATGTTGATACATCATATTTTATGAACTAGTTGTATTCAATTTCATAATTAAAATGTATTATGTAATACAAAATGAATTCATATTAATTTTAATTTTTTTCATTTGGACAAAGTATGAGAAAAATAATGATGGTTAAGAAAAGAAAATGTCATAGAGACATCATTGGTGAAATGTATTAAAATGAAAAATTTACGTGTAATGTTTTTCAATTCAAGTATTTTTTATAATTGTTTGGTATAAATTCTAGAAAACCTTCCAGAATGAAGTTTAAATAATTTCATTGGGACATAATATGAAAAAGATATTACTAATTAATGTTGACTTTTGGAAATCTCAATTTAAATTAAGGTGCAAGTAAATGTTTAACCCGTATGTTTTGTTTTTGAGCTTCATCTCACAAGCTATATAAAGAACATGTCTTCCCTTTACTTATCACATAAAAATGCATATGTCAATTTGGGATAAATGAAAAGATGCTTGACCTTAAATGAAACTTGCAAAATAAATGAAATATTTTTTGGCTATTCATTCCATTTACATTTTTCCTTTCCTATCTATTTGCCTACCTACACAAGTAAGTAGGTGCTAGTTTACTACCTATCTAGGTAGATTGGTTTGAAGCTTTTTGAAACTTTCAATTTTTTTATAAAAAAAGAATAAAATAATTTTAATTAAATTATTAATATAAAATAATTAGAATTAAATAATTGATATTAAATAATCTGGATTAAGTAATTAATATTATATAATATGGATGAAATAAGTAATATTAAACAGTCTAGATTAAATAATTAGTATTAAATAATCTTGATTAAATAATTAATATATACAAAATTTCTTAATTGTTCATATGTTAATGAATTTATTAGTTAATTTACTTGTCCATATCAACTCATTGCTAATCACTAAGCAATTGACAAATTTGCTAATAATTCACTACGACCAATATTCACTAATTCATTACAAAACTTAGTGAAATAATTAGTGGATTTGGATTCATTATGTACTAGTGATGGTAAGAACACATCCAAGCCTTAAGCTCCCAATAAACTATTTAGAGACACTTTTTTGGAATGTTAGTTTTGTAATTTAGACCCTAGATTGCTACTCAAGTCTACCTCCTCCAACCCTATGCATGTAGATGGTCTGCAACATTTGTCCTAACATGGCATGAAATGCTTGAGTATGTGCAAATAGGTTCAACTAATAAGAACCACGGAGTTACTCAATGCAACACACCAATTAGAGGTGATGCAAGCGGTTGGATGAATAGGCTTAGTGTTTTAGAAGGGATGATGGCATAGGTTGTTACTATTGTGTCTAAAAATATGATCCCGAAGTTGGTAGAGGAAGCAAGAGGCGAAAAGGAGGTTCTAAATTGTATAACACTTCCAATGAAAACATGTTTTGATTTGGGAAAAGCCTATGAAAGCAACATACTTCCCATTGAAACTATTTCCCATATGGGTGTCGCTCGTTGTGTTGAAGTAAATTTGATTTTGCCCTAGCCTTGATTCACATAATTCATTTGGGATTCTTTCAAGTTCTAGACTCACATATGCTAGCTCATAAGTCTAAAGCTAGTTATTATTCTAGTTCAATCCCACGAATTTGTGAATACTTGGCATTTTACAAAAGGTGCAAATTGAAGGTAATGCCATTGGACCATCTAAGTCCACTTTTGAGGTTGCAAATGACTCATTGGACAATCAAGATGTTCATCATAGGCAAGCAAGCCCAATACTATTACTTGACCTTTTCCTTGGATTTCCATTTTGCAATACTAAATAGGAATAATATCATGTACATTTTGTCCATCAAAGGGAATATAAACTTGTATAGTTCATATACTTTCATGTGTTCAATAGCATTAGTAAATTTTAAGCCTAAAATTCATGATTAAATTGTTGTCCATTATAAACTTGTTTGTATGTATAGGGTTAGAGTGAATCCATGGGCCATCATGGATGTACCAAAGTAAATACAATTGTGGAGCCCATGCACAAGGAGACCCAAAATAGCCCCACAAACATAACATGTATCCATTTGCCAATGTTTGAAATTTTAAAAGTAAAGACAAAGGTTGAGCTATTGGACCTTATTGGCAAAGTAATTTGTGTTGTGGGAGAAATATGTGCTATGTCGAGGATGACATTCCATGGTGGCTTCATTGCTCTTGGGCATTATTCTATGGTTGTGACACGTATTAAAAGGGGGTCAATGAAATTACCATTTCTAGTTACATAGGCTTCCAAGGTGAAAGACATTGTAAATGGAATTGCACTTTGATGAGAGGAGGATTTACATGTATGTAAATAGTGCATGGGAATGTATTTTCAGAATTTAGCATTAATTATGTTTTCAAGTCAAATCTAGTTGGACTTGTAGAATAACATGTGGTTTGTTATGCTTCCAACAATTGATGCAATTATGGAGTCATGCAATTTGATTGTAATCCAATACATTTTCAATGTTGGACATATGTTAGGAGTTTTCAAACCACTTGATCTCTTGGGCATTGGACATGGAATATTAATTTTAAAATATTGGTTAATTGTAGTTAAATTAGTGTGCACTTTGAAGCATGGTAATTAAAGTAGGTTTAACAAAATCAACTAGTATAAAAATCCAAATCAAACTCATATCTAGGATCCATTTGATTTGGACTTTTATATTAGTTGAACTTTAAATTTTAAACCATGTAACAATTATACCATCAAGAATTTTGTTCCAAGTTGATAACAGATGGTTAATATGAAGGAAGCTATACCATAGATAGTCAAGAAAACAAAATTCATAACCATTTAGACTAGTCAATTGGGTGATGTATTCTAAACCAACTTTGATTATAAAACAACACTTGAATACACCTAAAATCGTCCATTAGGCAAATGTTTTAAAAACAATGCTAATTGGTTAGAAAAACTACATCCATATCTACGTAAAATTGTCAATTTAATCAAAACACATCAAATAGGTTTTTGTTTATGAAACCATTTCCACATTACTTAAATGAGTAAATTCAAATGCATTCATTAAAACAAGTTTTAGTCAATAAATATATATTCACATTAAGTTATGTAAGTCAATTCAGACACATTTGTTTAAACCAAACTTGGTCAAAAAAACCAGTTCTATTTATTGAAGTTATTTTTAAATGATCACAAGATTGAAAACAAAGATTGAAACAAATGTTGACATGTGGCAATTAAGATGCCCCAAGGTCACAACATTTGGTCTATGATTTTCACATAAGATTTGGACATGTGGCAAGTAAATTACCTTCAAATGTTCACACGTGTCATTATGTGTGCAAATCTAGTTTGACATTTGGCAATGGTAATCTTATGAAATAATGACACATGACAAATAAGAACCATACATATTGATTGTCATTTTGATTATTAGTCAAATTGACAATTGGATGAATTGACTAGGCAAAATGTAATTTAGAGTGTTGGTAAAAAAGACCAATAATCAATTTGACAGATGTCCATCTTGACAACTGGTGAAAATGAGTGTGTTCAAATCAACTTGTCCAAAATGACTCCTTGGTCAACTCGTCAAATGTGCAAAATGTGACCTTTTCAATTAATTTTCCTAATAAAAAAAACCATGATTTTTTGTAGTGATGATAAGGTTTCACCACTAGTTTGAGATAATGTTAGCTTGGTATTGAAAACTTGGACAACTTGGTTTTAATCATGAAGATTTGGCCAAAGGATGCAAAATATAGTTGTTCAAATGTTTTATGGTTCAAATCCATTGAAGAGAACCTAGATATTGAAGATGGTGTTCGTGAGGAAAATGAAGAATTCATGTCATAAATTATTCATTTGTTTGAATTTTTTTGAAATGGCAATGGTGGTAACAAATAACTATTTATAGCAAAAATGGAGGTAGATTCTATATTTTCTCTACTTATCTATGTTCTGATGTATTAGCAAACGTTGTTTTGGTGATCTAAAGGAATTTCCATATTTTCATCGTTTTGGATTTGCTTTGCAAATGGAAAACTACCAATATTGAGGGTGGGTATGATGGCATTTTGATTTACAATAGAATTGCACTAAAGGACCAAGTGTTACTATGGGAAAAAAGAATGAATCAAACTTGAATCATTGTTCTTATGATTTTTGCTTAGGGATTTTTGTTCTATTATTGTGTTGCATGGTCCTAGTGTTCATTTATGTTTATACTGAAAATTTTTGAACAATTTGCCACATGCATTTTTTTTGAGGTTTTTATGTTTTTTTTAAAATGTATAATTAATGGGATTTGTGAACATGGAGGAATACATTAGTTTGTTTCACAAGTTATGTTTATGTTGCCACTGTTTGAACAATAAATCGTGTCCAAATTTTTTGGGTATTTGTGTTGGGGTTTCCATGTTGTAGTTATCAATTCATATGTGAATACAATGGTCTAAATTAGTTAATTCCATGTTTTTTTGTGTTTATGTTATTGTTTAAACAATTTCTTATAAACCTATCCTTGGACTCACAACCAAGGTTTGGGGCAAGACAAGGGAAATATATCAAGAAGAATCCAAGGTATGGAAAAAATTTCAACATACTCCAAGGTGAAATAGAGATGCGTGGGAGTGTTATAAAAGAGCTTACAAGAATTTCAAGTGAATTCCATTTTGAAAATTCAAAGTCCTTAGGTGTTTCAAAAAGTTGGATCAAGGTCTTTTGGACATAACTTGTCCAAATTGAGTTATCATTGACCATTCAAAAGGTCTTGAAGGAAACTACAATAGTTTGGGTTTCATTTTGGGGAAAAAGAAATACATTGCATGAGTTATATGGCAATTTGAAGGGTTGAGAATGAAACTACTAAAATGATTTTGGACCACCACAAAATGAAAATTTGAAGATTAAATCAAGTTTAATTGAAGAGCTTAATACATTGGCAAATTTTAAAAAAAAAGGGGCTACAAGATATAACATTAAATCATTGAATTTCCATGAATTTTGAGGAAGTTTTGAGCTCTTGAACATTCAAAAGTGATGAGTTGGCAAAACTTGGGGGGTTCCGATTCAAGTTCATTTTTATGACTTTGATATAATAGAAGTTCACATGATATCAAAGTATCTATTATAAAATAACATCACCTTCCTCCCTATAGGTGGTGTCATTTTCCAAAATTGAGGCATGTGTAGTCATGTGAGTCCATGAATTAAAATTGAGCCCAAATGCATTAATGACTTCTTTGATATGTTCATGAGTTCAATGTGAGATATTCATCCCATTTTCATCTCAGACCTTTCACACCCTTTTTTTTGCTAGGAGCTATGTAGCATGCCTTGGATTTTCATTCCATTGCTAACCAAGATCAAGGGGGTTCTTTACTAGCAAGACCACTTGACAAACTTGGGGGTGTGTCACAATTGTCCATGTACATTTGTTGTGTGAACTTATTGTTTTGATTGCGTATGTTGTGGGAAAGCTAGTACCAAATATGAAAGTGCATTTTACACTAATTGTGCAACTATTACAACTCAAGGACGTTGTCGTTCAATTCAAGGACATTGCAATTCAAGGAGAACAAATTGTAGTTCAATTTAAGGAGATTGAAACTCAAGAAGGGTCACAATGTAACTTTTTGTGTTTGCTTTACATGTTTCTTTCATCAATCAATCTATGACAATTTTGATAGTTAGTCATTAGTGTAACATTATTATTGTAGCATTGAAGGTAATTACTTGCAATAACTCATATTCTTATAACATTTTTCACAAGTTGAATGAGGATACTCCACACCATATTTGTGTTGCTGAGGCTTAATCTCAACCGAAATTGGCAATGCAATAGTTCTTTGAAGCATCCATGCCTTTATGCTTGGCCTATGATGGATTTGGATTTGGTTGTCAATAAACAATCACATGTTCATGTTTGAAGGGCATCTCACTGATTCACACATAGTATGCATTACCATATGTTTTTGCACCATGTGTGTTCCCAGTGAGCTTAATTTTGGTAAAAATATATCAAGCCTTGGCCAACTTGTTCATTGGGTATCACTCTAAGCACATGCCCACCCAACATGGAAAAAGCAGCTTTTTTGCGTGTTGCAGTTGCTTGCAAAAATTATTCTTGTAAGCACATGGGTGGAAGCACTAGTGCGGATGCTAGTTCACCATTGCCCCTCATGATTGCCTTTTGTAATAAACAACATGGCATAAGGTTTTCCAAAATGAACATTATGTTGACAATCACAGTGGCATAGCACTCCTGAAACAACCCAAACCTGTTTGTTGGTATTTGCTGCTGTAGCACTCCAGAGAGAAAGAAGCAAATGGTAGGGTAGATAGGGTGGTGCACGAACACTTAAGGGCTGGATGAGCTTGGCATCAAGGAAATATGCGCAGTGAATTTGATGCCTTCCAGCATGTCCACCGACCACCATAGTAAAATGGTCTGTACACAGTATTTTAGATAAAGTACAGCCTTCAAACAAACCTCAGTTTTGTAAACATGCCACGAGCATATAGTGGCCTCCAAGAGGACCACTACAAGGAAATGACTGTTTTTGATTGGGCAGCTGGAAGAATTGGCCCAGGTGGTGGTGAAATTTAAATAATCTCGCACTTCACATTGTCTACTTTTTAACCTTTATGGGTTGGGATGGGGGGATTAGTCAGTTCTGTATTCTGGCTTTATAAAACACCAATAGAGGCCCAAATAGGGGGGTGGAGATGGGGATGCCTTTACCATTCTACATTTTAATCTTGTTCAAAGTACAGTTCATAATACGTAGGTAGTATTGAGAAAATCTGAGCAAATCAGGGTTGCAGAATTTGCACGATGTGTATTCTCATGATGTCCCAGTGACCTTGTTGTCAGCTCAGAGCATGTACACACTATCTCACCTCATGACTGCCCCCCAGCCATTGATAATGTCTCAACTCTCAATATGGGACAATAAATTTGGCAGCACATTTAAAAACTTGAATGTACACTATTCGCAGGGTGTGGTAATTTAGGGAGCTCTGAAGTTTGCACACTCAGTAATACCAGTTTGACAAAACAGTACATGCTCATCCTTTGACTTGCTACAAACTTAACTCTCACTAATAACCAGAGTCTCTTTCCCCAAATTACAAAAATTTACTTGGGAAGTTAGGAGTTTGTCAATAATTAAAATGTAAAAAATGTATGTATATATGTATGTCACACGGATGAATGGGTTGATGATGAAGTCCATGACTTCCCTTGAAGCCAAGACATACCCAGGAGCAAACTTCATGACCAAAAATAATTATAAAACACAACAGTCCAATTTCACACAGTTGTTTACTTCATTGTAGTTGAGTTGACTAGTTATATACAATAGTAATTGTGCAGGGTGAATATGTTGTTGTTCCTGAATCCAATTCCTCTCCAAGCCAGTACTGTCAACTCTGCTCTTCCCCTTTAGGCTCTGTAGTAGCAAGTAGCAACCCAAGCCAATTATATTGGGTTCAGAGATTCGTCGCCATTCATTCGTAGTAGTACTACTACCGTTTGTAGTTGTATTGAGGGGTGGGTTACATTGATGGATGGGTTACGTTGATTTACGGTGCAGTCAGTTGGAGGCAGCCTATCAAGTTGAAATTTCTGGTCCATCATTGGATGCCTCCTGACCCTCGACGACAAAATTATTTATAATGGGTCCTTTTTGTTTGCTGAAAACAACACTCCTTTGGTGGTTCGTCTTGACTGACAGTGATGTCAATAAATGGAGGAGTCTTGCATGGTTTTAAAACCGTTTAAATGGGGTTGTGTTGTTTGTGCCAATTGAACTTTTTTTTTTTCCACTTCATCCAATTGCAAGACCTTTTTCACCATCCTGTGGCATTGACTCAGTATAATATCAATAATTGTGTGTTGCAGTTCTTTGACTCATAAAATGCATTGTTTCAGTGTATTGTTGTAATGTGACTTATTATTATTACTTGATGCCAGACGGAATGGAAGAGGAGCAACAGGAGCATTATGTTTACACATACATGCATGAGCACCAAAATTGTTCCAACAGATTCAGATGCCTTGTGTTCTTGTCAGATTCTGACCTACAGGCTCCTGCAATGTGAATTAAGTTTTTTTTGTTTTTCAATTTTTTGGTTTCATTAAAAAAAAGGCAAATGTTTCCAAAAATTTAGCTAAATTAGTTGAATTTCCACATTAAAAAAAAGATGTCTAATTTTCTAATTCAAATAGTCAAGAATTTGTAGAACTTTGCTACTGTATTTGGTGTGCAGGGCCCATCCTTAGTAAAAATTCTTGATCTTTACCCTATGTATAAAGACCTGTTCCTGTTTTGCCTTTGTTTTTGAGGGGATTTGTGGGGGCAGAATTAGCTAAGTTTTGGGCATTGAAGTGCTCATCAGAAGTGCTTTTTGAGGAATTTTCAATTGCAGCCTAAGTGACAATGGGCAACAGGAAGGAAGATGTATGAAAAGTGGTGACTACCCTAGGAAGATTAAGCCAAATCTGGTTATAAACCAGATATGAAGCACAATTTTTAAATTATTGTTCTATGTTTTTGGCTACTTACTGGAATCAAATATAGCAAGCTGGCAAATTTTCATTTTTTCCTCCTGATTTCTGGCAATTGAAAACCCCAAAGTTAAACTTCATTTCCAAATTTATTTATTTTTCCTTTCAGCAATATTTTTCTAGTATAAAAAAAGCTGCTTGTAAGGTCCCTGTTTGGGGGGGAGGAGGGGCTGAGTGGGTTGCAAGGAGCTTACAACCATATACCCAAAATGGAGAGCCTTTCCATTTGTTAAAACCTGTTGAAATTAAGAAAAGTTTAGTAAAATTCAGCTGTTGAGGGGGTAATAAAGAGCTTCTAACCATAATACTCTCAATGGGGAGACTTACCCTAAACGAAGAGACATGTTTCAAAACCTTCATCAAGGCATAAAACAACCACATATACAAGAAGATCAATACTCCTACTACATTGTGGCTTGTAAGAAAAATGCAAATTGAGCTTACAATTTCTTGGCTTGCCAGCATGAGGGTAGAATAGGAAGGACTGCTAAAATGTTTTGGTCTGCATCTTCACAGTGAATAGTACCCTGGAAAATCTTCTGCATATATATGTATGTATATATGCAAGCATAAAAAACTGTACAAGGAAATATCCTCCTTGTAGAAATTGATTTTTGCAACTGTCATTTTGAATATTGATGAACCATGAACATTGGGGTGAACAAATTATTACACCAACTGGTAAAACCCTATATATGGTATAAGGTACAATTGCTCTGGTTGGGCATTTGACATAAGGAGATCTGCTTCTCTGCAATTGATTCATTGATCCAGACAAATGTCAAAAATAATTTTTTAATATTATATTATATTAATAAAACACTTTTTCACCCTTCCATCAAATACGCCAAAATTGGGCTGCACAAGAGAAGCATGACAGGGATCTGTACAACAGTACAGGCTGCCCATGGCATATTATGTCCAGCAAGCCCGCCTGTCGGCAAGCCTGTTAAGGTGAACATGAGGTAAGGGGCTCCCCAAAGGTGGCCAATCGTTTTGGAGCCCCTTAGGGGCGAGCCTTTTGTGGCCGTGCTTGCCAGATTTCGTCTGGCAAGCCTGTCTCTAGGCGAGCTTGTTAGGGTGAGCTTTATAAAGTGGACATGTTTTGCAGATGACCTCTGCCAAGCCTGGCGTTAGGCGAGGCTTTTAGGGTGAGAATTAAGCAGGCGCACTCGGCATAATCTGCCTCCGACAGCCCAATCCCCTATGTCCAGAGCATCAGTGGGCAGATTCAGCCTGCAGAATCTGCCAGCATGGGGCACTGTAGCCTCCTTAGTCAGTGCCACAAATGAGGGTCTAATAAATTGGCAGACAAGACTCCTGCTGGTGCTCTTAACATGTAATTTATGAGTAAAGTACGGTTTTGCACATAAACTAGGATCAGATTTGGTGTTACAAATGGGTTTGGCAGGGAAACTATAACAGAAAGTCAGTTTAAAATTGTGGTATCCACTGTCCAGGAACAGGGTTATTGGAATTTTTTTTCACAATGAGAGCCTCTTAAATTTTCAAAGGATGGCCCAGGAGTTGATTACTAAGGGGGATCCACAGTAGACTCAAGACAAGTTTCTACATTAGGGTTGAAAGTTCATGTCATATCTGGCTGGGTCCACTGGATTTTGTAAAAAACAAGTAGATTGTTTCCAGTGTAGGCTTGATATGTGGAGGGGCACTTTACTCCCAGTAAAAATTCCTGCCTGAAGAGAGGATGGCAACAGTATTGTCTGGTTCTAGCTTTTCAAGAGAACCCCGCGTCCAGTTTCAAAATTTTCTACAATTGAACATCTGGTTTTACAGATCAGGTTCTTTGCATTTCTTAACTTCCGGTTCCAATACTTCAAAAATAATCTTAGGTGGGTTCCCTGGTTCTGTTCCAAACTGGATTTGGTTCTACTTAACCAGATACAGATCTGGTTCCAGGTTCAAAGCAGGAGGCCAGGACAACATTGAATGGGACCTTAGTTCCTCATCTCCTATCAAATGAATCACATCCATCTTTTTATAAAAGAATTTTTTTCACCATTCTTTACATTGGGTAAGGAACTTGATGGAGGCTATTGTGGGAATTTGGGTCCTCAGCTCAGATCCACTCCCATCTCACATGGGGCCCTCATTCTCATAACAACCCAGTTCTTGATCCTTACCCTACACATAATTTCAGAATAACCCAGGGTTTTCCAGTCTTTATACCAAAGAAGAAGAGGAATTTCATTGATCCAAGAATAGTGAGCCCATAACCAAGTACCGTAATGCTGTTCTCGTAAACTAGTTGGTAATGGGTTCATGAGGACTTTATTTGAATGTATACTTTGTCTTCTTTCTTTATAGGAAAGAACTCCGCAACAATAATTTTAAATGCTAGCCTCATCATTGCACTCATTTGCAGCCGGCTTACAAGCACCGTCCAGAGTAGAACATTTTAAAATGTTTGCTGAAGATGAGACAACATAGTTTGCCCCCACGAAAAAACATGTGTAACTTATTATTTGGGTGTGTGTGTGTGTGTGTGAATTGTTTCAATGAAATGGGTCCCTCTATCTCATTATTGAGACATCTTTCAATGTCAGAATGCATACCTAGAGATATGTGGGTGTTGTGGCATTCAAATTTCATGGGCTCAATAAAATGAATCTCATCAAGTCATAACAATGTGTGTAAGCTCAAATGGCAATCCCTCATCATCCAAAAGGAAGCAAGAAAGACAAACTCCTAATGGGTGACAAATGTACTTTCATCCTACTATCTGGCAAATTAATAAAGGAAATAGGATGGGGTTTGCAACATGTAGACCTTAATGTTTTAACCAGGAAAGAGCAACAGACAAAAGAGAAGGGGGGAAAACCTCAGACCTTCAGTTCATTGCTATGGCCCTGCATTAGCATGTGCCATAACATAAGAATGTGTTATTGTTGCATATTTGAATTTTGTGCGTACTCAAATTTCCAATTTAACATTAAGTTTATCAAAGGAAATGAAGAGCTAGAAGTTGAAACTTTTAAAACTACATAGGTTTGACATCTTGTATACTAAATTTTAATTCCTAAACACCTGATGGGCCAAAAAGAAAAACACAGATATGGTTATTTTAGATCAATTTAGATGAAAAGTATTTATTTAAATTTTTTTTCTGCTAGAGTGCACACATTGAATATCTTTCCAATGGTTTGTTGCCCAAGCACATCCGAGTCAATTTAGGGAGGGGTTTGTCAAGAAAACCCCATGCAATTGCTTTCTCACATGTGAGGAAGGCCAGCTAAGGGTGAGTTTTGTTCTTTGAAGAATCACATTTTGACTTGAATTTTCTTTTTGTGAGTAACTAACTTAGTTATTGTGGATGCCATATTAGAATGCATGCAGTAATCCACATCAAAAGTTTTAGTTTTTTTTTTTGGAGCCAATGAGGTTTCAAATTCATCCTTCGATAGCACTTGCACAATCCTATATGAGCTCAATCTAGCTCTATTATCCCATCATGCTTTGCTTGATTTTGGCTGAATTTGTATCAAAGAATTATGAGTTTATAAACTTCAAATCTAACGGTTGGATTTGTAATTCAATTCATGGATGAATAGACTAAACTAAATTTCTAACTAAGACTCAAATAGAGTTGGAATGTTTCTAAAATGGGCTTCAGCTATTTAGGGGTTAAGGTTGAATGAGTTTAAACTACACCCCCCTTTTTCAACTCCTCAAAATAAATGATTGGAACTAATGTTGAATTGGAAGTGTGAAAATAGGGTTCAAATTCTCCACACTTACCTTGATTCTTATTATTTGGTAGAGATAATTTTAGCTCCAAGCAAGGAGCCCAAAAAAAAAAAAGACTCATGCATGTACCATTGTTAAATGAAATTCAATTTGGTCAGAAAAAATAATGTTGTCTTTCTTGGGTTGGACCTTTGTCAATGCTGCATCCTGTCTTGCAAAGGTAGGAACAGGAAAGATGATTTTGGGAACCATGTGGTCACCTTGAAAATCATAGACACAATCAATCCTTCAGCTTTACCCACCCACGACAAAAGCAACTAAAGAGGAAAAAGAAAGATCAATTGAACTGCCACGGTCAACTAGAAAGAGCATAGGAAAAGAGTCACAGATACATCCCATATAGAGCACAGGCGACAAAGATGCATATTGGGAGATGGGAAATTACAAAAAGATGGAGATCTTGTGATTTTCTAAGGTTTTATATACTATGGAATGATCAAGCCCGTGCCCATTATATTGGGTAAGGCACCAAGCAAGCCCGTTAGGGCGCTAGGTGACGCACCCAACATAATGGGCAAGGGCAAGGGCAATCATGACACTAATGTCTGGAGTGGCAGATTCAATAATTTGTTGAAATATCATGTTCAACAAACATTTTGATCACTATTACAAGTGTATGGTCATCACTGAAAGATTATGTCATATAATGTGATGAAAAAATGACATAATCTGTCACCCCAGACCTTAATGTGGAAGGTAAGGTCTTACTAGGAGAGCATTAACAGAGTAAGTGCTTCCGTAGGGCGACAGCTGAGCGGGACCCAATTCTGGTTATGCCTTCATCCAAGCTCTTTACGTCATTAAGAAATAAAGGCCAATGTACGAGATCAAACAAGACAAATGTAAAATTGGTAGCTGAGATAAACCTGTATGACTGATGAACCAATTTTGTAAATAGGGAAAACTTTACAAATCCTACAAAGTAAGAACCCTCCCTATTGTGGAATCTGGAGGCAAATTATGTTAGGTAGGCAGGTTTGCCTTTTAAACTAAATGGGGATGTCTGATGGATGGCTGTGGCAATAGGACTTCAAGCTCTTGGATTCTCTTAGTCATCATACAGGCCATGATTCTTGATGCAGAAATAAAGAAACCAGGTACCAAATGTCTTATCACTCATCACTCATTCAGGTTGAACCCCCATCTCCTACTTGGGGATTTTTCCTGACAAAGTCGGTCTCATTCCATATGCTTCACAAATAGGTGAAGACTAAAGACCGAGCTTTTTGTTTTAGTGTATTTGGACACCATGTTATGAGACTAAACTTTTCATCCATTCCTTCTGTGAGTGTTACAATTTTTTGTAAAGCTTGCTTCCCTGTCTTCTTTCGGCCACACCCTTCCATGGTCTGTGATCTTTACACATGATCAAGTCTTTGGCCATGGGATTTACCAGAATCACTACATGACGTGGAGCCAAGCACAGGCCCTTTTCCAATAAAGCCCACTGCCTTGGCCTTTACATATCACACCTTCCATCTGTACATTTTCTTCTTTCTTTTCCTTTTCTTTCTGGGGCATCAAAGTTAAATTAAAGTACCCCAAACTGGGAATGATGTCAAAAAGCCAGGATGAAAATGGCATACAGCGGAGGGAAAAAAAGGGTTCTAAATTGGTTTTCCCACCTAAATTGGTTCTCACAGAAGTTTTCTGGACAGTTTTGGATTTGTTGTAGCTGTGCCTGCAGACACTGCTGCTCATTTTCTTCATTAAACCAAAACCTTGTTGAAATAGAATCTCACAAATCTTCTGAACTGATACCCAGTTTCATGAATTGGTACCCAATTTTGCTGGCTTTCCAGCTACAATCAAATTGGGAATGAAACAGGGATTAGAGGCTCAAACTAAGGCCCAAAGACAGGGTGACTTTACATATATAACTCTAAATGGTTCTTAACAGGTGGTATCATCTTGGGATACTATTTGCAGAAACTCCTGCAGGTCTGCACATTTAGGCTAATGACTTTCCCTTTGATTTTCATGTTTCATTTCAGTTCTGGTAATTAACATTTCTGTAATTTCACATTTATTTTAAGTTTGATTTTGCATTCTGTGGAGCACATTTAGATTGTACAGAAGTCAGGACATTTCTTCCTTGAGTTAATTTTTTCTAAACAAGGTTTGCCTTTCAGTATATATTTGATGCATTATCATGATTTTCACCCTTATGGTTGTTTATGAGACCATGTTTTTTTCACAGCTAAAATGAATCCAGTTAGAATCAAAACATTGTTAAAACTCCTGCCATTTGGGAAAAAAGAAAAAAGTTTATTTAATTTAGTATGACTTTTTATCATGTGTTGTGTTTCAATTTTGAAATATCTGTTTAACCTGGCCAACCTCAATTGGTTCGTTTAATCAACATTTTGGAAACCCATAACCCTATTTTGGTCTTCTTTTTGAATCTTAATACAACACAAAACTTGGAATAGCACACACATGGTGGAGTAATGCAATCCCCAAACAATTGACCTTTAGTTTCTCGTTACTAAAATTGGTTAATTGGGTTTTATGTTATGCAAGGTGCTATGATTTAATAGAAGCCCTATTAAATTCAACATACTTGTTTGATAACTTAATTTCCAAGCCACAAATTACAATAGTACATTCTCCCATCTTATGTTTCCACCTCTTTTGATAATGATTTTCAAAACAACTCGTCATGGGATAATATAATGGTTCCATGTCATTGGTCACATTATTACATTTTTGAAAGTCGGTTATGCAACCTGGCACTCACCAGTGCACCATATATTGGAAACCTATTGTGAATCTGTTGTGACCACAACCGAGTTCATGACCAATTTACCAAAGTTCCACCTTCTAACCAAAACCCTCCTCCTTACCCGTTCCCCTACCTCGGTTACCTATGTAAGGGGCCAAGTATCCTATGCAAGTCGGTAGTGAATGTAATTATAAAAAAGTAGGTATGCAATGCACTTGGTGGCTACTAAGTAGGTATATGCATGCGGATCATTAGTACGGGTGTTTAGCAAGCATATAGTTTTGTTGCTTGATATGTAAGATGGTATATTAAGGATTAGAGTGGTCCGGCACTTGATTATGAAGTATTGAGTAAAGTTTGGGGGATAATCCTATATGTTTACACCAAATGATACAAGTATGTGATAGACTACCTTCAATACCCATTACCAATTGTCCTTTATTGTGTATGCCAGGTGTGAGTTGGAAATGAGGATACATAGAATAAGTGAGGGCGTTGGAGTTTATAGGTTTGTGCTTGTACATTGCAATAAAATTTGATTACAACAATGTGCTCGAATCATGGCCTTGATTCAGTAAATGTGCGGTTGATTGATCTCAATGCCACTAATAATTATTTATTTAATTTAAAATTATTATCTATTGCAATTGACTTAGAAGTTAAACACAGAACATTTAAAAATACGACGAGTTTTTCAGATATACAAATATGTTTTTGGGCACATTTGTGAGGGCTGGTCTAACTTTTATGTTGGGACTGTCGTGGTGAAATGGCAATCAAGGGTTAAATTCTTCCTCCTTAATTGGTGGTATGTATTGTCATTATTAGGATTGCTTCTATAATTCATCCAGTCAATTACAACTTGATCAAGTTATTGTTTTATCACTTGGTTACAAGTGTGGTGTAGGTAATTTGTCAAAATTATAAGCGTCAAAGGTGCCGCCTATAGCTAGAGTGGACATGTTGAACATGTAAATTCTGAAATTAATGCGCTTTTTAGGCCGAATAGTTTTGGGATGGGTGACTTTTTAAAGATGGTAATGTGACATCAACTTATTAGCCCCATCTTTTTCACATCAAATACTACTATTCATAGGCTCTCACATATGGGAAAGGTTTTCACTCCTGCCCAACTTTCACAAACATCAAAACAAAAACAAAAGTCAAACAAAAACCATGTTGCCCACAGTATGATCTCATTTATTAGTTTTGGTGAAATTCCCTTTTGGCCAAGTTTAGACTTGATGACCCATAAGAGAATTCACAGGCAGTTCACACATTATTAGCATAATCACATTTCATAGTTTATCTTATGCTAGTTGAATTCACTATTGAGATTGTCAACTGACAGCAATAGTAAATGTCACACAGATCTTTTAAACATGTATGAATTTTGGGTATAAAGAGTTGTAAGGTTTGTGGAATTTGAATGCAACCAAATGAAGTCTGCAGCTATGAAATAATTGGATCCCATTTTCAAGATTTTCACATTATCTATTTTTCTCCCCTTCAATAGAAATGCAGAAAAAACATACAAATGGTAGTGCTTTTGATTCACTTTATATGTTTCTTGCATCTTCAAACATAAGATGAAATGTCATATGGTACAATGAAGTTTTTATATGACATTGTCAATTGAATGTGAAATCATATTTTTTCAGATTTAATTGTTATGGCAATTTGAGACTACTATTATCATGATCAAATATTAAAGATCTAAAGACTCAGAATGTTAGCTATTTGCAACCCATCCTTTGAAATGCCTTAATCTAATTGGACCAATATATCTATGTGTTGTTGTGAGGTGACTTCCCGTCCCTCTACTCCCGGTTCTACAAAGTGATTATGCATGGAAGCACAAATGCTACTAATGAAGGACAATTACAAATGTAATTTTGGAAATTAGATTGCGTTTGTAGTTGAAATTAAGCAACCTACCTCCTATGCATTATTTATGATTAA
>Ga0116227_10006796_pt1 | contig 22881 bp, 20 predicted proteins | sample S1TSphgellanicum_FD_89693 | JGI IMG/M metagenome (GOLD analysis project Ga0116227, IMG submission 89693) | Host-associated microbial communities from peat moss isolated from Minnesota, USA - S1T2_Fb - Sphagnum magellanicum MG | ecosystem: Host-associated > Plants > Peat moss > Unclassified...
CTTCTTACAAAGTTTTAATAGCTTCAATGTTGAAAAAAATCATACAACAAAGTTGGGAATTAGAAGCATAATAATGATATGATCAAACTAGAGTCATTCTAGATGATCTTAGTTTTTTGTCAAAATATACATGGGTAAGACACTGCTTGTTTTAACCTTTCAAATGGCTACCTCACACATTAACACCATACAACTCTTGTGATGAAAGCCTATGTATGTTTTTTTCCTTATTTTTTATTCATGTGCATGGCAGTGAATGATCAATTTGTGCATTCTTTCTTGATCTAGGTATTGTGGAGTGGGAACAAACCAAAGAGAAACACGGTGGTTCAAAGAGACAGTGTATGAAATGTTTCATTGGTATGGTGTGTTCATTATTGCTGATTACATCCCTTACTTAAAGTGGGTGACCAAGCTTCAAGGGATCGATGCTTCCTTACAAACCCTGCACACCAAATTATCAACATTTCTCCAAGAAATCATTGATGAACATAGGAGAAATCCAAATGATGTTGACAATAATACGGTTAAAGACTTTGTGGATGTGTTATTGACTATGCCTCAAGAAGATGGGACTGGACACCTTTCGGAGGACACACTTCAAGCTATTATAACGGTGAGTGGATATTATTAGACCGGTTTGATAAAAAAACATGAATCTAATGTGTTTTCTCAAGAATTTCATTTCATTTCATATGTTAAAAAATAACATGTTATAAAAATTTTTGTGATTCAACCTCAATATTGTTATGGTGGATGTACACCTAAATTTCCTTAACAAAACAAGTGACATACATGTGTGTTGTGTACCAGGACATGTTGGCAGCGGGGCTAGGTACCAAATTATTACCATCACTAGTTATCACATTTCTTATATTTTGGTTATTTATCTTATCTAAATATTTGGATTTTTTTAATGAATATTAATGTTCAGGAACAATTGTTGTAATCATTGAATTCAAATTAACATATTTCAATTTTTTTGTGTTTTTTCCAGACACGTCCTATGTCACATTGGAATGGGTGATGGCAGAACTTTTGCGACATCCTAAAATTATGAAACGTGCACAAGAGGAGTTGGACACTGTAGTGGGTACCAATTGTTTAGTTAGTGAATCAGATCTTCAACATCTCCCTTACCTTCAAGCTATTCTAAAAGAAACCTTTCGCATCCATCCTCCTGGTCCCCTTCTGGTTCCTCATCGCTCGATTCAACCTTGCCAAGTTGAAGGTTACAACTTACCTACTAACACTCGATTGATTGTGAATTTATGGGCGATGGGGCGTGATCCTAATATTTGGGAAAAGCCATTGGAATTTGATCCTGATCGTTTCATGCAACAACATCCTGAAATTGATGTGCATGGCCAAGATTTTGAACTCTTGCCATTTGGGGCTGGACGACGCGCATGTCCAGGACGTCCATTGGGAATCTTATTTGTTCAAATCGTTTTAGCAAGTCTTCTTCAAAGTTTTGATTGGACCCTCCCCCAAAATTTACAACAAGAACCCATGAAGCTTGACATGTCTGAAACTTTTGGTCTAACTCTGAAAAAGACGCAAGGATTATATGCAAAGGCACATCCTAGGTTACATCCCCACTTTTACCATTGATCTGAGTTATTTTGGTAAATTTATGAACTAGTTGGTGTGAATTAGTGATCAAGATTTTAAACAAAGTCTTTTGTTCAACATTGCAATCACTAGAGCTTGTAATTTGCACATGTCTTTGTTTTTTACCAAATTGTGATCGTCTATTTGTGAAATCAAATACATGAATTTTCATTTCATCTGGTAACTCGTTTCAAACACATGTTTTAATAAGAAATAATCATTCTGGTTACTATAAAATTTGAATCTTGAAGAGCTTTGCTTGATTCATGTAGTTGTCCATTAGCAAGTTGAATATTTGTTATATTTTCACATGTATATTCTAGTATTCTATATATAAGTTGATACTTCTTGCATTCAAAAATTGGATCTTGTCAAGTCAAATTGACAAATTTGTTCACTTAAATGTTGGTTAAAGATTTAGGTGAATCGTGAACCTTGCCCAAGTGTTTGTGATTTGGTATTGGGAAACTCAAAGATTTTTACATGTGAATAACACTTATTTCTAAGTTTTTTGCAATTTTTATTTTGAGTTTGAAAATAATTAAGAAGGCATGCATTGGTTTTTATAACTTCTTAACGTTTGAACAAATATTCCTTTCAATTTATGTTGTTTTTCCACAATATTTATGGAGCCTTCTTAGTACATAATTTTTTTGCTTGTTTTTTGGGAGTGGAAAAAAACTACCACCCCTCCCAATTCCATGTAACTTCATTGAAAATAAGAATATATCACAGAGAACCAAAAAAATCACAAAAAAAAGAAGTGAAACAAATTAAAGTTGGATTGAAATGAAAAGTGATTTAGAAACCTACCAAAACAAAAAAAATAATGCAAGTACACACAAATACTAAATATATGTGAAGGGATGAATTTGCTTATGAATGTCCTTGCATTGTGAAATGTTTATAACTAAAATGCTTTTTACATTACAATGGCATTAATGTACCAAATGTTTGGACATAAAATATGGGCCTCGATTGATAAAGTACATTATGCTTGGGAATATGACATCTAACATGGACTATTGGTGAAGTAAACCCATAACCACTTGCAAGGTGGTCACATAAATCCCAATTGGTCATCTTATTAACATGGCTTGTTGTCGATCATTTTTGATTGAAAGGATCATAAAGTAAATAGTTCACAATCTTATGACAATTTTCCAAAAAGTAGGTAGAAGGTAGATATGAAAAGCATTTTAATAGTAGGTGAGTCATTTCAAAGAAGAAATTTTAATGATTTTATTACAAATTATGTTACAAAACATATTGCAAATTGAATTATTTTTTATGGTGAAAATTTATTTATTTTGGTATTTTTTCTTAAAAAATCTATTAATGTAATGGGTTTTCACCCATAAAATCCTTGCTTTTGAAAATTTGAAAAAAAATGAAAAAAAAGTTCCACAATTGTGAGAGCAAGCTAGAATAATGGATTTGGTTCACTCTAGCCAATGTCCACAAATTCCAACCTCTAAATAGAATACCTTCTTCATAATCTTTGAAGGATACATCATGGCATAAGAATAATGTAGCTACATGATGGGTCACAACAAACTTTGATAGACAACAATTATAACCAACTTCCAAAAAAAACCCCAGAACTTAAAAGCAAAACACTGACACTTTTAAAAATACCCACCACTAATATGAAGATATTTCTTTCTACGAAACAATTACCAACTGTGATTGCAAGCCACCAGTAAAGCATAAAGTTTTGCTCTCATAAGTGAAAAAAATTCAATGATCTTGGGTTTGCAATTTTGTTCAAAATGGGTGGTGGTTTAGAATTTATGTCAAAGAAATAACCTTGAAATCAAGTGCTTCAAAGATTTCATCCTTCAATTATTTTAGACAAAAAATTAATGATAACCGTCACCCAATCATGAGCAGGGAGATTCTAATACATGGTTGGCAGTCCACACAAAATGCAGTTCACTAAGCACATTTGAAGAAGGAACAGAAAGAAGATTATTTCTTTTGATTTGCTTCCTTACCCATTCAACCCGTCAATCTATGTTGAAAATTGACTAAGAACAAGCAAATGATCTAGATATCTTGTTAGATTCATGCCTAAATGCAACATAAGAAAATGAACATGATTAATGCGGTGAAGTTGCAATAACTAAAGCCTAAACTAAATCGTTGACCCTAGAGCTGGATAGTATCAGTACCTCCCTTGGTAGGTCTTTGTCACTATATATATGCATGTCCAAATACATGACCAATAACAATTGAAGCAACATGGAAGGCCATATATTTTCTTAGCTAACTATGATGGTAATCAGTTGAAGAAGTTAATGGGTATAATAGATAAGGGGTGTGTTTCCTTTACCCACATTTAACTCCTTTTGATGACGATTCGACATTGTGCTCACCAAGGATAGAATTCACACCTTAATTAATGTTGTCATAGTTGACCTAACCTATGCGGATTTATTTCCCTAATCTTGCACAACTCAAGGATTTATTGCCTTAAATGTAGCTCAAGCCAAAAAAAGAAGTTACTGAATTTTTGTTATGGGCACAAAAACAACCAAAACTATGGGATTTCGTAAACCAAAACGAGGACAAAAATAGGCTAATTTTTCAAATCTAGATCATTAAACAAGAAAAAATAAAATAAAAAAATGACATGTGCAAAATAAAAATCCAACAAGATTTTATTATAGGGAAGAAATAAAAACAAAACAAAGTTATGATTAGAAAACGTACCCAAAACTAATGTTGAATGTATTAAAGGTAATGGAGAGTTCCACCTTTATTTCTAGTCATCGGGCACCTACCTCAAAAAAGTTTATCAAAAAGCTTCCAATCTACATGTGGCCCATATTCATCCATGTGCGCCCAAATGCACCTATGTGTGAATTATGAACAAACTAATATTCAACTAAGAATGAATTTAAACTTAATTAAAAATGAACTAATAGTTAATTAAATTTGAATTAAGGGTTAATTAGAGATCAATTACAAATTAATTAGAAGTAAATTGAAAATGGATAACAAGTTAACTAGAAGTGATTTAAGAGGTAATTAAAATTGAACTAGGAATTAACTAATAATGAATTAAGAGTGAATTAAGAGTTAATTAGAAGCTAACAAATAAAGAATTGGAATTAAACTAAACATTAGCTACAATTTTATTATAAGTCATGGATGAACATTCAAACGAATGAACTTCATAACATTGGCATCCATGACACAACCAATACCCCACTGATCAATTATTCCCTCTAATAATTGAAATATTTGGATGTCTACACAAATAGTTTTATTTTTTCCTACATAGCTGTGCTAATGCCATTTGGAGCTTCAAAGGGCCAAAGGGTCCTCATATTTATATTTTGGTTATTTTTCTTTGTCAAGGAATTTTAATAACATTACAAAGGATGTAAGCATCTTCCATCTTAAGTCAGGTAATAGCGGTATTTTTTGATTTCCACCCCTTTAAAACACACCCCCCATCACCACAACCAACCTATTACAAATAATCAGTTGTTGAGATGGAATTTTTTTGACATTTAGTTTGTGTTAAGTTGTCGTCCTTTAAATTCTCCTTTTTTTTAATACGTTTGTACATTTTTTGAATCAACCATGTGTTTATACATTAAGGTTTGCAAGGTTGTGAAATTGTGCCATTAGCCTTTTTTTGAAACTAAAACCCAAACTTACATTGGGTTTTTTCTCCTTTTAAAATAGGTATAGGTTTTCTAACTATGTAAATACAAGTTTTTTTAAAGGTAATCAATAGAGTTATTTTCTTTGGTGAAATTTTGCTAAATAACATTGGTAACCCAACATGTTTTCTTTTGTTAAATGACATAATGAAAGCAAAATAAATCAAATTGCTTCAATTTGACTCTAGGTAATTTGATGGGTTGATAAGCCATTGCAAATCAGCTACCCTATCACCTCATTATTTCCCTTATTTATCCTTTGTTGCATAATTATTTCCCTTGTTACTTCAATATATATGGAAGGCTATGATTACATTGCCAATAACCAACTTGCATATTACTACGATTTCCAACATATGTTTCCATTTTATTTTTAGTTTGGAAAAAATATGATGATTCCCATTTCTTTTTTACTATTGCATTGATGGAAACCACCCTATCAAAAAAAACTAAAAAACCACTGAGATTCAAGCCATGTTTTAAGGCACTTTAGTTTTTTAAGTTATATATGTAACAAATAATACACAATATTTGGCTTGGGCATTGCATTAGTTGGACAAATCTATTATTACAAGTAATTTTACTTGTAATAATAAATTAGTTGCGTGCAATGTGGATGGAATCAAACTAGGTTTTAAACCAAATTGGGTTCCAAACTTTTTTGGAAATCTCCAAAAGGGGAGGTTTTATAAATCAAAAAATTAATTTTCAGAATTGCAACCAACGTTTTCTCAAATTAAAAAAATCTCAAAAAAATTTAAGAAACTAAACAATAAAACTTGGAAACAAAAGTTCCTTTCAAAAGCAAGAAATAAACAACATTGATTTCAATGTGCATTTATTTGTAGTCAATGCATTTCTATAGTAAAATTTGGATAAATTTGGAAAGGTTTCATTCACAAAGATCAAAGAAAGTAGAGATTTTTAAAATTTTGATATGTGACAGTGATGTATATGTTAATCCTTGTCTCAATGTATGTTATGAATTACAACTAAAGGGAAATTGGGTTCTTGTTATATTATGGGCAAAATTGGAACAATTTCAATCACTTTCAAGTTGTGTTATATTGGTGTCCAATGTAAGATATATTTTAGGGGTATATAAATCAATATTTTTGGTTCTTGTGAGTTAGTGACTTTTAGGGTTATTAAACAATGTCAATATAATATAATTTGAATCAAGTAATTTGTTGAAACTTAAAAATATTCCATCTACACCATTGTGTGTTGCATATACAAAGTCAAGATTTGGTTAAAAGTTTTTAGTTTAATGTAGTACTAAAATATTTCATGGATGGAGAAGTTGGTCTTGAACTTGGTCATGGAAACCTTGAGTAGTTGGATGATGTAGATTGACTTGTGACTGTCTCCTCAAAAACAATATGCTTGTCACTAAGTCCTATTGTTGTTTCAAGTAGGTAAACACAATACAAAACAAATGTCATCACCTTTATCAACAATTTGCATTAAGTAAATGATTCTTAGAACATGCAAGGCCCATAGCTCATGATGATATGTAAAAATATCTAGTAAAATATAGGTGGGTTGTAATGTTCTCCAAAGTAAAAAGTAGGTGGGTTTTTAGCAAAGTCAATGTGTTGCATTTGATAGGTAATTGTCACCAAGAAGGTAGGGATATTTATTTTTTATGATAATGTTGATGAATTGATGGGTCCTTATGTTGGATGCCTTAAACATCAATGGCTTGTGTATGTTTTTTCTACAAGAAAATTGCCACCTACCTCCAAAAGTGATGTGGAGGATGGGAATGGTATAGACACCATTATAGGGAAGGGACAATATCATAACACAAGGAAATCCCTATCCATGTCTAAGGTTTTATCTGATAGCAAGAGTGACTTAAGGACTCGTGGAAACATCGAAGTACTATCTACATATGTTACACATCCATGTGATGGCCAGAAGCCAAATACCTAATTGGTGGGACATATCACTATTGATGTCAAGGTTATTATGCTTGATAATCAACCTCAACCCAATCTATGACAAAGGAAGACTAGGTTGGCAACCAAGACCAATTCAAGATCAAGCTTTGGTGGTGAGTGACATTTTGGCCCCACCACCAAAAAATAGACTACCATTAATTAGTAGTTTAAATCCAAATAAAAGACAAATCAAATATTAGTTTTTGGTGGGTCCAAGTAGGTTCCTCTCATTAGTTGTATGGAAATTAAATCAATAATGGGTGTGTCCCACTTACAAGAAAGAAGCCATTAACATTCAAGGTTGATGTTGGAAAGGGGAAGGAACCATTTGGACCAAATACACATGGAGATAGTCATGCATTAAGCCTCCTTGTTGGCATTTCAACCCACCTAGGAACCAACAAAGGGGTGTTAAAGACAAGTTGGGATGTTTATGAAAAATTACCCACGGGAAAACCTTTGGCTAGTACTCATATTCTTATGTCCAACCAAGTTGTGTACCACAAGTTGATGATGTGAGTACTTGGACCATCTATTTTCCAAGTTAGTTAGGGCTCAATTGTGATGATGTATGTCGTGCTAATGTGTTGTGTTCATGACATAACTTGCACATGTGTCTTTTCTTGGGTGTGTGATGGTAGGCTCCATTGAAGGTTGGCACAAAATGTAGCACCTTCCACCCCAAATTTAAAAGGAAGGTTGGTTGGAAAAGGCATTGTAGGTGTCAACCATGCATCTAAGGGATTCACAAGAAACTCTTTTACCTAATTATGTGGGCTAGGTAGGCAAATGGTCATAGTGACCAAGGTCTACAAGCTTAATGTCAAGCTCACGGTAGACGAGCTTGAGTGAAACCCAAATGTCCAAACTTTGGATGTGTAATTTTAACAATAAACAAAACTTACATCCTACAAGAATGCAAGTAGTTGCTAGAAAATTCTAGCAATTGGGCATATACCCACAGACATCATTAGTTAGCATGTTATAGTTTGACATGGACAATTTTGCATTAAGTTGATTTTTTACAAATTTTTGGACTGCATGACCATGTTTCCATTTTTTCATGTAGCATAAATGGACTTATATTTTTGGGCTACATGACCATGCTTTCATTTTTTTTGTGAAATGTAAATGAACTTTTCAAAAACAAATTTGTAGAAATTTTCCTTTGCATGTTTGGGTACAAGATGCATGACATTAAATATAATGGACCTTTAATTTCGGATTGGTGGTATAGTGGTATAAGGCATGGTGATTGGTGATTATTTTTCAATTTTATCATGTAGCACGATTTGCTAGCATCCCAAAAAGGATTTAACATTAAATGGCAATAAGGTAAGCAAGGCAGTAGAATTGTTTTGTATTCATGCTTTTATTTAGCAACCTTTAGGAAGAGGGTTTATAAATCTAGTAAAACTAACTCAAAACTTTTGTTTTTTGTGATATTTTAAAAATTTTAATATTTTGCATTTTGGCAAAATTTCACCAAAAAAAATGTTGATGGTGATGCACTCCACTTACAAATTACATGGGTAGTATTATAAGCATACATAAAAAATTGACCTGAATTTTTTACTAGCCCAAAAATTACATTCCTTCAAAAATTTCCATAAATGGTTATTCCACTATAAAAAAAATGGTGTCACTAATTCCACTAATGAGATTTGCTCAAAAAATCCACTAAAAACACACATTCCACTTTGCGGTGGTTACACCAAATTAACTTACGATTTTTCTTTGTATTGTTTTATATTATATATATTACTAAAAATTTGTGCACATTCCACTGGAAACATTCCTTTTGGGGGAAATGTTACTTATTTCACCCACACATTTCATTGAAAATGCTTCATTCCACTTTGAGTTTTGCACTACAATGGAATTGGTGCATTCCACTAGAAAAAAGAGGAATGTGGAGTGAAATAGAATGTGATTTGCTACAATGCAAACTTAAAATTCATAATTGACATTTTCATTTAGACATGTTTTAGTTAGTTCATTATTGTTGCATTTTATTGCTAAGTTTTACAATGACTTATTATTCACCATTTCCCATATTAATGAAATTAACCAAACACAAAGGTCTTCATGCATATGAATTTGCTTTGATAAAATTCTATTCATGAGTAAATACCTACACAACCATCCTTTTTCAAGTGATTTTTAGAGGATTTATGTTTGTGTTGTTGTAACTATGGTTGCCAATCTAACATTATTGAGAATAGTAAATCGAAATCCATAATGTATTTAACACATTTTTAGTACAAATTTCTTTGTTCATTGCATTCCAAGTTATTTCTAAAAAACTAACAAAACCAAAATGAACTATGGCAATGGAAAGTAATTGGCCAATCAACACAACCCAAGGAATGACATTGTGGTAGTCTATTTTCATTTAAAAATTAGAGCCCAAAAGCATATCAACAATTAAGACTTGAGAAGTACTAATTTTTTACATGTAATTAATGAACACATGCAAACTTTTGAACAAAATTAACTAAATTTGTTGGCTTTTGTGATCTAAAAGTGGATTCAAGAATGAACAAATGATAGATTCCTAGGATCATATTGACAAGATGGGTCAAAACACAATAAAAAAAGCCACAAATGACATTAGATGTTAGTTTTTATCATAAAAAATTAGAGATTTCTTTTGGGCCATTTGAAACCATGGTGATCATGGCACATTATTCTTTTTTAACACACATGAATGTTATGAAATTCAAATTTAAAATCCATTTGATCCAATTTTAAGTTTTGATTTAGTTAAGGACTTTTGAAAAGAAAATTTTGTCATTAAAAAAGGACATTTCTACAAAAGACTTTCAAAGGACTCATATAATAAAAATAAGTTGATGGTAAAAAAATGAGATGATAATAACCTACTAGACACATTCAAAAAATTCAGAATTTCAAAAATGTGGAATTTTAAAATTTTGAAAATTAAAAGTATGTACATTCGAAAATTTAGAATTTCAAAACTTCAAAAATGTTTTACCACATATAAATGGGGTATAATTTACATGATGTTTTAAACAAAGTTGTAGTTTATATTACATTAAATTCAACTTAATTTTTTTGTTTTTTTTGGTATGATTTGAAATTATCGTCATTTTTCAAGATGAAACATAAAATTTGCAAGGAATCTATACATTTTTACAAATTCATATTTATTCAAAAAATTTAAGAAATTAAAAAAACTTATTGGCGCAATTTTAATCATTTTTTATAACAAGTTGCAAAAAAAATCATTCAAAAGTTCATTTGTATGAAAAGGTTATTTGTATGAAAAGGACATGCAAGACTAATGTAAAGCAATGCTTGTGGATCATTTGATCTTGATTTGACCCAAAATGGTTGGTAATCATGATGAATATCATGTTGATAAAAGTTTTTATTATGGAGCTATTTTATATCATTCCACAACACCCTTTTTCCCTTCCAAGAAAATTAGATAAACATTGGACTATTGCATATATGTATATATGTCTATTCACCCATTGAACACAAAATTTCAGATCATATAAAGAAATCATAGCCCTTCCATATTTTCTTTCAAATTGCATTAAACTTTAAATCAAACTTGTGCAAAATTTTAAATATCTTATTTTGCCAACACAATTTATATTTGAGAATGATGAGTATTGGGGGCAAGGGTGAATGCATGCTATAGTGTAGACAAAAAAATGTCATAGGTTTTGATAATTTGATAAATTTCAACACAATTGTAAGAACATGAAAATTGATCATGGTGGATACATGAAAATTATCATGGTGGATTCTTAAACATCTTCTTCACTAAAAATTTTAATTTTTTTTTGTGAAGTTCAAATCAAATATTTTTAAAACAAATTTCTTAGTACATTATGTCATAATAATGATGAAGATTATGATTTTTTAAAGTTGTAAAATGTTCTTCCATTGAAAATGTAGATAGTCTAAGTGTTGTTTTTACTTTATACGTAAAAAGAACAGATTTTCAAAATTAATTAAAATTGGTAATCTAATGTCAAATAAAGGTTTTAAATCAATGTTTATAAAATTATTGGTGTACTTTTACACAATGATATAGCTATGATTCAATCACATATTGATGGGTTTAATAATTTATTTTATGTTTGAAGCTCAAATTAATTACATGTGATCTTTCAAAAAATTCAATGTGAATGAAATGTTATGTCTTATTACTTTTTATACTACATGTAGTCCCATTTTTCCCTAAAATTGTTTACACCATACTATGCATTTACTTGTGAATCCTAAATAATAAAATGAAGTACATGGTGGTGTGGAAATTTGGCAATTAATCTAGGTTTGTTCAATGAAAATTGGTTTCCAATTCAAATGAAATCTATGATTCATCCACCAATCATATTTTGATTTATCTGCCATTCCAATTTTATGATATTAATGATTTCATTCCAATCAACTTGTTGTGAGGATCATTGTGCCAACAACAATGCAATAATTTTTTAATCCCAAAGCTCACATAATTAAAAGGCTCCTGTTTTTGGCCTAGTAGAAATAGATGGTAGTTCAACACATGATGTTCTTGAAAAGGAATTTGGTTAATGAAAAGTTCATAAGAAACCATTTTGAAACCATATACATCCACAACATGTGAATATACAAATGTGACATTTGATCCATCTTGTACTATTGTTCACAACACTTTTGATCCCTTCCTAAACCATGTGCCCACAACATCATCCAAGTTTTTCATACTCCTCAATTATAACATATAATTGAAGAAACTCTAATTATTTCAATTTAATTGGACTAAAGGCTAATCCGTATTCTCCATCTTTATTGTTTATCCTAGTGGGTAAGAGGAGGGGTTCCCAATGAGGTGAAACATGGATGTTGGAGACTTTGAAATCTATGTGTATTAATTTGGATTTGTGCAGTTCTCTAATCCCCACAACAATGGCTTCCATTATTCGCATTTGCTTACCATAATTAAAAGGTTCATGGCACTAGGTAATGAGATTTTGCAAATCAACTTCCATAAGTTCCATGATTACCAATATTTTGCCCTTGTTATCCATTGACATCCCAATCATTTCACAAACAAAAACATTCCTTTCAATAGGATTCATCACCATTTCCATTTGTTTCAACAAATTGGTTATGTTAATTCCATGACCTTTGTATTGTTTGACAACACAACTATTTTTCAAGTTCATAGTCAAGAATTTTTTTGTTTAATCCCCAAGTTGGGCAATCTCCTTCACAATTTCAAGTTTTGATGGATGTATTCATCAAATGTAGTTGAAACACTTAATTTTCTCTTCATTTATGATATTTAGATGATTTAGAGCCTTGGGTAGAAGCCAACTTCGAAGGTGTTCAAGTGTTGTCGTGGAATATATTGATTTTACTATTTAATTGTAGGTAATCCTAGTTGGTGACTATGTATTTTGTGTTGCTATTGTAGTAGACATGTTTTTGTTTAGATTTGAAAAGGAGTTGTTGGTACTATTGAGGTTACAAGTGGTTGTGCTATTGTAATAGTAGATGCATCCTTGTTTAGCTTTGAGGAGCTCTAGTTACAAAACATCTTCACATCTTGGGTTTGGCATGATGAGTGTATAATTACTACAATGGAGGTGTGTGGATCTTCCTTTGCCACACTTGCATCAATGATTTTCAAATCTTTGTTATCCATCATTGGAATCAAGGCTATGAAAGATGGCTACTTGCTAGTGTACTATGCTTTGTTTTAAAGAAATGATCAACTTGATACGTAAGTATGACTAGAGCAAGGGAAAGAAAGTGATTTGGTGAAATTGCAACAATAATGTTGATAGTGGAAACGTTGTGAGATGAAGAAAGAACATTCAATTTTGGAGAAAGGAAGAAAGCCAAAATGAGAGAAATTTAGGTGGGAAAGAGAATATTGTGTCAACCACAAAATGTACCTCTTTGATTGATTGAGTTTGAGATAGATGAAGAACACAATTACCCCCTTAGGCATTGAGGTGCAAAGAAAACACTTGAATGAAAGGAAGGAGACGCGTAAACAACTTGACCAAGAGAGAAGTGAAACAAAGAGTGCTATCGATGAAAATGGTCGTGAAACATACCTAGGAAGATTACTTTTGAATGCGGTGCATAATATGGATTAAGTACTACTATTAGAGAGGCTAAGGGTGGCTTTGTCAAAATCTTAGAAGCCATTGAGTACGAGGGTTTTTTTTTCAATTTTGCCAGGTAGGTGGCTTAGCTATCATACACAAGGACCAAGATTCAAAAAATAGATTCTTGCCTTGTTCTGGTGACCAATAGGAACTCATCATCTACCTATGGCAATATATTACCTTTTCCCCCTGTAATATGGCAACTTTTGCAATTTTTTTCCAAGAAAATGCCCTTGTACCATTAGCATTGGGTTTTTAACCATGTTTGTATATAGATGAGGGTTACAGTATTAGTGTATGAACATACAAAGGGTGTTGAATAGGGTTTGGTAAGTTTGTGAGAATTTTGTGAGGACTAATGGAAATGCAAGAAAGGGACCATTATTTTCAATGTCAACAGAATAGGGTTGTGGATACACTTTTGCAAGCCAATGGGAATAGACTTTTATGTGTCCTAATACTAACTTTGGAACATGGAGATTGCAAATGTGAGAAGCAGCAAAAGGAGAGAAAAATCAATTCAATGACTAATGAAAAAACCATAGAACTCACGAACTCCGAATTGGAAGTGGTTGAAAATGTGTAAGACGTCTTGAGAAGAAAACACTTATGCCTACTGGGATTTCAAAGGCTCAAATGCATGATGTGCTTTTGATCTGCAGGGAAACGGATCAAAAGGAGTGAAATCCCCACAAGTGAAGGATCATCGATCCCTCCTATAAGTCGATACAGATTGAAAATAGGCAATCAACTCTCCCTGAATCATACTACTGTAATACTGCAGTGCTTGTGCGTAAGAATGACATCATGAGGTCCTATAGACAATGATAACAATTGGAAAGTGCGATGAAAGAGAGAGCACCTGAATATGCTGACAGTAGCACCTTGCTATCATGAGAACAACCAGGTGTGTTTTTGCATCTAGTATTTATACACGGAAGTGGGAGGGGGTGGTGGGGCCGCTCTTCCAGGAATGCGTCGGCTTACATTCCCAGTGTCACCATTTTCATCATAGTCGTTGTAATTACTGTTTCGGGATGATGGTCGCCCATTCACAGATGGAGAAGCTGATCTTGAAGTTGGTTGTGGAGACCTTGAGTAGTTGGATGATGAAGATCGACCTGTGGCTGCCTCCTCAAAGGCAATACGCCAGTCCTCTGTCTCACCAAGTCCTGTTGTTGTCTCTGGTAGGTAAGCACAATACAAGACAAATGCCATCACCTTTGTCAGCAGTTTGCATTAAGTAAATATTTCTTAGAACACACAAGGCCCATAGCTCATGATGATCAGGCCTTCTCAACTGGCATGTAGCACCTCTTAGAGCTGGGCTTTCTTCTAGGACTTTTGATAGTCAAAATCAGACCCCAACATACACGCAGTTTTGCTCACTAAAGGCTTACAATATATTTGAGGTGAGATGTCAAACGTTTTTCACATCTGAAATTTTACCAGAATCACTGAGTCCAGAGGCTGAGGATGCACGAGCTTCCTGCATGCTGAGTTGCCGGGTAAGCTTGCTCAAAGCTGCAGCTTGCTTTTGACACTGTTCGCGACGCCTCTTCACTTCTAGATCCTCCTGCAAGAGTTCTTCAATCCTTCCTGTAGAATGGGCACTGTATTCCCAACCCCCATTATCTCCAACATTCAGTTGGTGCGAACAACACTAGAAACTGCAATTCAACGCCACACAAAAATCTTGCTGATACCATGGGTGTGTTCAGTCAGCTTCAAGAAAGAATTTATTGTAAGCATGCTCAACAAATCATCTGAAGGAATGTAGAACATGTGGTAATCAAGCTGTGATGTTTGTACTTCTGAGGCATGGCTCTGTTAAGAAGCAAACACTACAATGAACAGGGTCAACCCAATGACAAACCTTATAGAGCTATATAGCTGATTCAACATTGCGTCCTTAGCTCGTTCCACTTGGCAAAGCACCACAGCCTGCAAAACCATTTATGATGCCACAACATAAGCAAAAGCAGAGAATTGCAAATTAGTATAAATTTTGTCTTCCCACTCATATGGCAACACAACTCAAAGTGGACATACACTGCTGGATAACTCCGGTCAGTAGCCAGGGTTGCATGTTTCCCACTGTGAGATACCAAATATCTTAGTAGTAAGTATTTGATTGCCACTCAGGGCTATGCATTAATTTGCTCTCCTAAGAACCACCAAAAAGTGTATAACATGTGATTCCCAAGTCCTTGACCCATATTGGTTGCATGCGAGTTACACACCTGGAAGTGGTGGATGCAGAGATAGCTCAACTGGACAAAAGTATGAAACTATTGACACACAGATAGGTACTCACTTTGGGAATGTTTGCTGCAAGGCTGTTAAGCACAGCTTCAACATAGTCTCGCACTTCTTGAGCCATAAGCCTCAACTCTTCCTCTGGATCGACTGGCCTCCGTGGAATTCCTGCATCCTGTGGACAAGTCATTGTGCTTGGTTAGTGTACTTGCACAAACCAAACTACTGAAGGAGGAGGGTGGCCAGGTTCACCACATTTTGCCTATAAACTGCAAAAAATTGTTGGAAAATAAGGAAACTGTTGTGACTCATCTGAATAAACCCATCAGTATTATATATCTCCATTGCACACCTCACTGAACCCTAAACCCTAAACCCTAGAACTGATGAATGTCCCATCTCAAAATGATGATAACATGACAATGTCTGCACAAAATTAGGACTTGCGACTCAGGGATACCTGTTAAAACAAATGAGTAGTTAACATGGGGGTGCTTTGTAACATTGTGGCTAGCATCCTCCTCGTGAGACTTCCATACATAATAAGCAGAGGAGATTTGAACCTACCACAGCACCATTTGGAATTCCTGAACGAGTTGAACTGTTGTCCAAATCTTTCTTGACAGAGGATGCATTTTGGGGGTCAATACAACTCCTAAGCTTCCCCATCCATTCCAGTTTCTCCGCCATGTTTTCCGCCTTGAGTACAACAGAATGTTCAGCTGCAACCATGATGTACATTCAATAAATACTCTAGCAGTTGGTTGTTTGTACTGGTGTTACTATCAAAGACACAAACTTTCATTCTTAAAACTGATTGGATACAGCTTTGTAGTAGATACACAAGGAAAAGTTATTAACATCAGGAAATTCTATTAGGATCAAGTAGGGGATCACCCATTTATGTAGCCATGGGAAATACAAAATTTTTACCTTCCAGAACGGTCTTATAGGGAACTTTATGACTGACTCTGAACACCAGCATAGCATTTGGATCCTCCTTTTCTGGCCCATTTGCTGATGACTTCTTATTCTTGGATGATGACTTTGCAGGTGGGGCATCTTCAGCTCCATTCTCCTTCTCAGGTCCATCTTCAAGAACACATTCCTATCTCCAATAACCCAATATATCAGGTGAGTACTTATACTCTTTCAATGCAGATGTTGTGAACATTCTGGTTCCCAGAACACCAATCAAAACTGCTGCAAAGGAACATCATTGAGAAAACATCAGTGGCTTATCAATGATGCTTTTGAGCTTCTCCACAACTCCTAAGCTTTGGATATCCAGGTGGCCAGAAATCTGGAACACGGGCAGGGAACCTGAAAATCTTCTGATGGAAACATCAAATGCTTATAGACACATGTGCATTTCTACTCATATGTTCTGGTGTAGTTGTATCATCAAAAGCTCAATCGCAGACAATGGTGGAATTCTCAAAAGTGTACTAAAACATACATCCAAGGTGATGGCACCGAGGAAGTTCCTGTCTTCTGGCTTTTCTGTATAGGAAAGCTGCACGTAAAACACAAAACAAATTGTTAGGTTTTATCAAAGAAAATAGACAAACATTTTATTCCACAACTGCTAGACACTACTGTGTTCCACTCATGCAAGTGCTTATTTCATAAAAAAAACAAAAATGCCTTAACAGAACAACCACATATTGTGTGTACCCATCAGACTATGACCTTTTGTGTTTTCCTTAGAAACTGATTCACTCTGTGTAGAGTTACAATAAGAGGGCCCAAAGCAGGTTCCCTAGACATACCCGATTAGTCTTTGCATTCAGCACAAACCAGTACTTGTTCCATTCACCATTCTTTGGACTTCTCTTCAGTAAATAGCCTGTCAGAACACCAGTCCAGTTTACTTCAGAATTTGTTCGGTTGTGACTACTGTGACAAATTCTGAAGCCAACCAATCAGCATATATGTTTTCACAATATTGCTCAAAATAGTGTGATGCCGATTAGGTCTGCACAGCTGCACAGACCTCCCCAATGCCTGAGATGTCTGAAGACATCACAAACTCATAGCAAAGGTTGAAAGGGTCATGTCAAACTAACTGCCTCAAATCACGTTGGGGTCACCACAAGAAAATATATGCTGATTTATCCTCAACTGACAAGGTGGCAACCGGACTGCAATTGTCATAAAGAAAGGTATACAGAAAAGATAAGGCTAAACCTGCAGAATGGTCACCAATGGTCTGTAAGGTTGAAGGTGCATCCTTGCCATCTTTATCTTTAATAGACTTTAAGCTTTCTCCAGTCCCAGTTAGACTTGTTGGAGCAGTTGCCTGTGCACAACACATACAAAATATCAAAGCTTTGAGACCCATGGGAGAACATGAGACTGCAGCAGCATCTACCCAGATCAGACAAAGATGCCAAGTCATCATCATCATCCACCAGGTGTGCTCGACTGTTGCCACCCAATTCAAATAAGAGCTGCTTGAGCTGAGCAGACATATCTTCTAATCCTTTGATGTATGTACAAACTGCAAAATCTGTTCTGTCTATTCAAAGCAAACCGGCATCTGTTGCCACAAGTGAAATCTGCTAAGACCATTTGTGACACATGAAATGTCAAGAAACCAGCATGAGGCAATAAGCTTTAAGGAAAGGAAACCCACTCTGCTCAACAATGATTGCTCTACGTCCTGTGCCTTCTTTGAAACTCGATTCTTTCCTTCATCTTCTCTTCGCAGCCTATCCAACCTGGACATAAACAAGAAGTTAAAAAAGTGAACAAGACGCTTCTCAATAACTGTCAATATACACAAAAGAATGTCTACTGTTCAACTGCCAATTATACAGTTGTCTAAATGAAGAAGTTGCCTAAACAGAAGTGGCACCAGAGAGGAAAGTCAAAAGACAGGAAAAGTGTGAACTTTGCAAAGTATCTTGTTGCACCTGCGTTGAACAAGTCTGATAAAGTGTTGTGGAGGAATAAATGAACGCTCCATGTCGACAAGGGCAATCACCATTTTCCTGGACTCAACACGATACTCGTCCAATGAAGCACTTGCAATGGCCACAATCTGCAAGAAAGAATATACCCTAATCTGCAGTTAGAATCTCATATTATTAACAAAGCAAAAGTTTGTTTCTGTATTATTGCAGAAGTTCTAGAGGGGTACATGGGGACCCCATCTGATAATTACTGCAGCGACATTAGCGCATGCACATCAGATGCTGCTGATAGGGGGTACAAAAGTATGCTCTTTTGTCATACTTCCTCCATCTAATTACCACTATATTTGAGCATAAAAATGCACTCTTCTGATTCACTTTTCTACTGAAATGAGAGTTCCCTTGGCAAATGTTTTGGTGACTGAAAAAAATACCTCTCTCTTTAAAGGTGGGTATCTGCCCAAGCCAGGAGTTGCAGATGCTGAAGAAGACACTATATCAACTAGGATGCGATGTACCTGTCAGAAACACATCTTCCAAATCAGTTCAAGCACCAGACAAGCTTGAAATTTTAGACTACAACTATGAACGTCAGACACCAAAGATGTGTATTGTACAATACTGTACAGTGTGGGAATGCCTTACATTTTATCAATAGCCTTTATTCAAATGGTGGTTGTTTGCTGACATCTCCTTACCAGTTTGGCAATGTGCTCTAGTTCATGCAATATAGTTTATTGAAAACAAACAGAAACCGACCAGTGCACTTATTATCTTTTGTTTCAAGAGTCAAGAATGGAAAATAATACCTCATCTACACAAATTTTAGCAGGGTCCTTGGCCAAATCAAGTGCTTTCCGAATAAGTGCCCTCAGACCCTTCTCAGGTGAGAGAAGATAGGGCTGGTAGCCATCCGCTTCAAGGACCAACTGGCACATGGGCAACAAGATCTCAGATCTGCAATGACAAAACATAAAGAATCCCAAAATTGACAAGCAAGTCAAGCAAGTGGTTGCAGACCAAAAGAGTGCTCACTTGGCCCCCTTACCTTCTTAATACTGCTCATCTCAAACATGCTATCAAGCGGAAGTCCTTTGATTCTTTTTGGAAGTATTGCTTCAAAACTTGAAACCACTTTCCAACCAGTTCCCTGTGGATGTTTCACATGCACCCTGTCAGATAAGTGAGAATTGCTTTGGTTGAAGTTCCCCTAGTGCAATCACAATTGATATCTGGATAGCAATAACTCAAGTGAGATGCAAACCACTTGAGCATGAACAGTAAACATGTATCCTTGTAAGTAACAAGCAGTAACTAAGCCAACCCTAAACCCTAAACCTAAAAACCTCAACACTATAGACTATGAACCAAGACCAAGGCCAAATTGAAGTGGAGTAGTCCGTTGGTCTTGATGTCGATCACTTGAGACTGGGGATCAAGAGCAAAGTAATTACATGAAATCGATGCTTACATGACAGCTATATCCAGCCCCAAGGAGTGCAGTCTTTGGAACAAGGAAGGAACCCATGTAGTATGAAGAACCAACTCACAACCCTCTAGGCCAAGGCTAGAACACACATCCAGTAGCAGATCTCTTGACTGAAAGATGAGAAGATAACAATAGAAAAGGAGGACACTTTTGGGTTGCTAGTTGTGGTTTCAATTTGAACCTTGGTCATCATGGCCCAAAAATGGGTCTTGGTTTCAGCAGGATAGGTGAAGTAGGATGTGTGGGAAGCTGCTTACTTCTCCAGTATCAATATGTTGTAGAAACTTGTCTTCAAACTCACGGCAAAGCTCCAACGCAATTGCTCTTGTTCCTTCAGAAGTCTGCACCCTTTGCTCTCCTAGCCTTACCAACTCCTGCTCTATAACTTGTGATCTTCCCTCCAACCTGCCATTGGAGCACTAAACCATTTAGACAAAATGGGTACTGTTCAAGTTCCAAGTTAAACCTCAAACATGCCTCTGATTTCTGCCTGCTTCCGCATCAAGCAACTGATATTTTAAGGGCTTCCCCACACTTCTGAGTTTTTCAAGTTGAGTGAAAAAATGCACCACTTGCAGGGGAGATGAGCCAGGACATACCCAGATAGCACATTTGGAAGATGTTGTTTCAGCCGCTTTCGAATCTGCTGAGCAAGAGTTTCAACAAGGGCTATCCTTCCAAGCTTTGATGGAGATGCTCCATTCAGAATAGATTTCAGAGAGTCCATCTCTGCCCTCCAAGCTGTTTCTAAAGAGTCTTCAGCACTAACAGAGCCTGAATGAGCTGCGGCAATGGAAACTGATTGGCCAATCAATGCAACCCAAGGAATGTCCAGTGTTACAGATGGACCTTGCCCTGAAAGAAGAGCTTGCACAGCAGCTAAGCTCCTCTGGTCAGCTGCTGCCTGATCCACTTTACTTATCACACCCACTGTCCTTGTTCCTGCAGAAATCCCCATTCGTGTGGAGGTTTTATCATGATGCAATTGTGTGACAAAGAACCAGCTCATAGCAGTTCTCTGCTGTGGATGAAGTCCATTATCAGGAATACTGAAATCCCAGTTCCAATAAGAGGGTCTTGCTTAAACCCACCAAAACATGCAAGTGTGGGAGAGTTGCATAATATCAGCTTACCATCAGGATCCAAGTCTTGAGCCAACTTCAAGGCTCGAGATGCAGTAACATCTCGACATGAGGCTGCTGGTATCACAACCAGGAGTACTGAGTCATTATTCTCAGCAAAATCATGCACCTATAAATAACAGAAGCAAAAGGAGGCAGAATGTTAGGCTAAGAACTAAGCACAAAGATGCTCATGCACTTGCATGGTGCACACATCTCTTCCAGTGTGTCAAAGGGACAGATATGGTCGGGCAGCAGCAGAGGTATGAACATTTGTACTTACAGCTGAATCCTCTGATGATGAGTGTGCATCAAGTCCAGGAAGATCAATCAGCTTCAATGGTGGCGCTGCACACCCAGCATCAGCAGAAAAAAAGTCATGGCTATAATTGAATCATGAGACAAAGACTACTGCAACATTATCAACTATAATGTTACCTCAATGAGCTGAAGATGTTGCCAAACACTACTGCAATGGGTAAGTACACACACTGTCCTCCACCATCAAGCCTCTCAAAAAGCCTTGGACACTAGTCAGAGCTGGCAAGACCAAGAAGAAGCCTCTTCCCTATGCTGTAGATATTGCCTCCATTTGGAGGTGGGTTCTAGCAAGCATCTTTGCAGCATGTTATACTGATAGGTCACTGTCCCAAGTCTACATCAGTCCAGGGCACTTAACTTCGGGAGTTGATATGGGATCTGGTGTGTTCCACACTAGCTAAGACACACCTGAATCAGTCCTGGTGTAGTAACTTCAAAATCAATGAAAGAATTTACATGCTCACTCACCAGTTCCAGAACGCAGAGTGAGACGGATCACATCAGTCCTGCCACCCTTTGAAGTTGCATTCTTCAATCTACTTTGAAGTGAATGGCGCACATCACCTACATAAACACATGATCCAATACTGGTTTGAGTGAGACTAAGGAGACATGAGTCATTAGACTTGCGAAATCCTCCTGCCATTGCACTAGAAGGGGATTGTGACTGGAGGACCCAGCAGACAGGATAATTATTAAGGGCCATAACTTTGTTTTCCACAGTTGCAGAGCTGATGGATGATGATCCATTGATATGCATTGATGATCTTACTTCTCTTCTCTAAGCCTACAAGCTAAGCCTTGCTTAGTGCACAAATGGCCAATAAACAGACATTGAAGAAAGGAGACAGCCTAGTCCAAAGAAAGGGGAACCTCAACATAACATGGTAGGTGATTCTAACTCAATTCATGGCAAATTTATCAACTTTGGCAAGTCTAAGTTTTCTGTTGCAATGTAGCCCCAAACCATTGCCACCCTTTACAACCATTTGTTGTTCAGTTCCTGCAAGCTCCACCTGAATGGAACCCAAATAAATGGTTGAAAATTACTTGCAGAAACTGTTTGTGTCCTCCCCTCGAGAACAACACACAACCCTCTGTTGCTACCAGGCTTGTCCCGCTCCATTTCAATAACAATGGGTACACGTGTTGCACCATTCTCTCCTGTTGGCTGTTTGGAAAAAGATGGCCAAAATGAGCACCAAAGAAAAATTCAAGCAGTAGCTAGCATATACACCTAGATTCACAATCTTGAACCCTAGTAAATAAAAACACATGAGGAAATTCCAAAAAAAAAAAAAAAAAAAAAAAACCAAAAAAAAAAAAAAAAAAAAAAAAAAAAAAAAAAAAAAAAAAAAAACAAACAAAAAAAAAAAAAAAAAAAAAAAAAAAAAAA
>Ga0116227_10006798_pt1 | contig 22878 bp, 14 predicted proteins | sample S1TSphgellanicum_FD_89693 | JGI IMG/M metagenome (GOLD analysis project Ga0116227, IMG submission 89693) | Host-associated microbial communities from peat moss isolated from Minnesota, USA - S1T2_Fb - Sphagnum magellanicum MG | ecosystem: Host-associated > Plants > Peat moss > Unclassified...
CCCCCAAAGTTTTTGGAATCAGTTCATTGTTTTTTACTCCACCTTGGTGGGAGTTTTTAAAAAACCTTTTGGGCCTAGGTTTTTTAGAGTGGCCTGAGGCCCTTATAATCCAACGACAAGTGGCTTTCCCCATTTCTAGTGGGGGCATATGTTTGACTTCCATGGAGGTCATTGCTTTAATTATACCTATTTGGGGAGTTGGGCCTTAGTGGCCCCTATCATACCTTCTAGGTTTTTGTTGGATTTTCACCCGTTTTTGTTAAAGGCAATTGGTGCAAACAACTTGGGGCCATTTTTTTTCTAAACACACTTGAGACTAGTGTGAGAGTTTCTTCCCTTTGGGGTTGTTGCATGTGTCCCCATTTTTGAGTAGTTTATCGAGGGAAGCATAAATCACCTTTAAGAGGGTATTTCAGAGAGGTTGCATGACCATTTTTTTATCAACATCCTTTTTGACTTACCTTTTGATTCACATTGAATGTGCTTGACGTTGTGTGCAAGGCTAGGTGTAGGTGTTTTGTTATTAACCCATCTAGTCATTATTTTTTTTCACTTGCCTTCAAATGTTTTTTCCATGGCCTTGTGCACTAGGTTGGGTCTTTCCCATCCTTTAGTCCTTGAGGTGTCACATTGCATTTGTAATTAGCTTGTGTATTTTATGGGGATCCACCTTCTTTGTTGCGCACATGGTGGGGAGAAGATGACTTTGCATGATGTTGTGTGAGATGCTTTTGTAGCCATTGCGAGGGATACAAATTTTCATGTGTTGCAAGAACAAACCCATATCCTTCCACTCTTCATTCACAATGTTGAGTTGACATTGTGTTTTTAGTTGATGGTGTCTGCTTGCTGGCAAATGTTGTCATTGTTGACCCATTCGAGTTGATTTGGTATCATGGGCTACTCTTCCTTGTGGTGTTGTTACGACAATCGTAGCTCGAGCGAAGGATGGTCTTTATTGTGATTGGTTCCCAATGCACATGTTTCTCCTTCTAGTATAGAGATTTTTGAATGTTTACACTAGCAAGCAAACGAGTTTTTTTATTGATGTGTCAACATTGTGTGGGGAGTGAAGGGCAATGGAGGCCTTCCTTTCTTAGTTTTGTGTGCAATTTATAGATAGAAGGTGTTAATGGCGCTTCAACGGGCACAAGAGGTCTTTATTTTGAGATGGGCTGTTGCAGTAGGTGAGGGTTTTTTCTAGGCTAAACATCCTTTCAGGAAGTCCTCCCCTTTCCTTATTTGATATGCTTCTTGCAACTGGAGGGGGGTTTCGAAACTTGATGTTTGGCTTATGGTTTGCCCTCTTAGGTGGTTCTTTTGTCTTCTTGGACCTGGGTCCTTCCATTTTGTTCCTTGTATACGCTCTGCAGCCCCCACTCAAAGGGTTTTGCGAGAGCAGCTAAGCACTTTGTGAAAGAATGACTGTTTTCCTGATCAAATTACAAAATAAATATACATTTTGGGTGCTTTGGTTTTTAGTTGATTGGCAGGGTTTCATCATGTATATATCATCTACTCAAAAATACTATAACCTTATCTGTAGTTCAAAAGAAGAACAAGCCAGGACTGGTTGCACGCACGACCTGGACCAGTGAGCGTTGCTCGGTCCTTGGTTTTAGTGAGAACCTTGAGTCCAGTTCCACTTACGCTAATCCAGTTCCAGTTCGTGCATTCCGGTGCCGGAGCTCGAGTGTCTGAGGACGAGGAGAAGGAGAAGAAGAATCGGAGGAGGAGGAGGACGAAGCGAAGAAGAAGAAGAATCGTAGGAAGAGGAGGAAGAATCGTAGCGGTAGTATAGTAAGGCCGAAGAAAATGACGCTTGCCGTGCACTGGACGCCCTGTTATGGTATGAGAAACTCGACACTGAGAAAAGCGACACTATGTTGTCGCTGTAAAGGAGCAAGCATGGCGGTTCGGGTGACGAAGACTGTAACCTGCGAGGGAGAGTCGGGAGAAAGTAGTAGTAGGCAAAGCGAGACCAGGAAATTGGGGTTTGGCACTAAAAATTCTAAATCCGAAAACAGGCGGGGCCACAAACAGGGTGGAGAAGCAGACGGATTGAATGCGAACGGGAAGAAATCGGCAGAGAAACGAGCAGTTGCTATGCGGGAAGGCTCAAAACACCTCCAAAATGTGCTCCGGAATGTTGACAAAGTTAGGGCCTATTCCTGTTTCTTTTTCTCTTTCGTTTTGCGAGGTTTTTTCTTTTGCAGGACCAGTGCATTCTTTGTGGAAATAGTTGTCGGAGTGTTCTTTTCAGTGATCATTCTTTGCAGAATCATGGAGTGGAGTCTTTTCCAAATTCCCAATGTGTTATGGCACCTTCTTCTTCTTCGTCTTCTCTCTTTCTCTGTGTCTCTGTGTCTGTGGTGGAATGATGAATCAAAGAATCTGGACCATGGTGCAGGAGACGGCAGCAGAGCAGTCTAGGAAGCTTGGGATAGATCCACAGGTAGCTGCCAAGGGGAAGGTGGACTTTGTGCGGGTGGAGACATGGGCTGGAGATGGAACAGAAGCTGCACTGGAGAATTTACCAATGAAGAGTTTCAGCCCTGCTTTTATTGCTGATGAGGATACAGCTCCTTTCTATGAGCAGCTTGTGCGCAGATTACAGCTATTGGACTCCAAGGTAAATGGCATTTTGATGTGCGTTATATACATATGCTGTTTCTGTTGTAAACATGTCAGATGCTGGTTTAGGTTTACTATGGAATTGAAGTTAGGCTCTGTGTTTATTGCATCAGGTACTGCTTCACCAGATTCAGCAGTCCTCAGTCTGCTTGACTGTAGTGCTTGTTGAAAGATTTTAGCCTACACAAAGAAAATTAGGTCTCCAAACTATACAATCAGGTTGCACATATTCTAGCTATCAAGGTTTCCCGACACTGTTTTCTCAGAGCTTAACCTGTTACTCTGTAAAATCAGACCAGAAGTTTTTCAGAAGACAGTTACTTTGTCCAAATGCATAGTGCAGTTTGATGAAATTAACAGTAGAAGTGCACAGGGATCTTGTCTCACGGATTCTACTCACTTAACATGCAATACTGGTTAGTCAACAAACTGCAAACTATGGTCCAAAAGGCACATATCAATGCATTGAAGAATGCTATTCTAGAGTGATGTATGGAATTCTGGATGGATGGGCAGGGTGAGATTAGTGTAGCCCAAGGGCGGCCAATACCACCTTTTGAGCGCTGGAGCTTCAGCATAAACCACTATATACAGTTCCTGCAAGATCAGGTCTTTCTCTTCTCTCTTTCCACCTACCTGTGTACAATGTCTTTCAATTTATATCCTAATGTTTGCATGCTTAGTATTCAAGATTCTGGTTCAGATTTCCTACAGACAGCAGCCATCATGGTCTGTACAAATTTGGGCCAATACTGTTTGGAATAATGAGTTTTTAACACAGTATCCACTTTGTCTTTGTTGTAGCTTGCAGTTTACAGTGTCCTGAAGGATGTTATTGCAGCTGTCAAGAACTCCAAGTCCAGTGGTAATACTGGTCCTCGAAGCAATGGTGACGGGTCTAGTAGCCAAGCAGTCAGAGCTGTCACCGTATTTGATACCGTTCTGGGTCTGGATCGAACTAAGGTTAGCTACACCCCTAACTCCTGCTCTGTGGTGCACTCAGAGCTCAGCATTTGGGACAGCTTGATATGGGTGCTCAGCTGTCTGGATGTTGCTCATAATCTGGCAGGACTATCTCCTCAGCCATTATTGGTGGCTTGTGAAGGGTGGATCTGTGTCTAGAATACTGTAGTTGACAGACATGCATCAGCAAATGAAGTTGGCCAGAATTGATTGGATATAGTTGTGCTATATCTGCAGGAACTTACAGCTGACATTGCAGCCGTGAGTGGGGCAGCTGCAGCTGACTCAGACCTTCACACACCATCTTTGGAACCTACAACTCAGACGACTGCCTATGTGAAGGTTAAGCCAACTCTCATTTTCCATCAATTTTTTATTGCTGGAGTTACTGAAGCAGTAACGGTCTATAGTACGTGCAGGCTGCTCATGGATATCAATGGTAGCTACACATAACTAGTGACTTCCATTTTCTACATTGAGTATTGTTGACAGTGGCATTCCAAAGTATTTAGGGCAAGTTGGATGGAGTCTATAGAAATTGTAGGCTGCTGATGGATAGCAATGGTAATTAGAAATTTTTTTTGAGTTCCCCTTTCTATATTGCCAGTATTGTTGATGGGAGTATTTCACAGTACATAGAGCGAGTTGGACGGAATGCTGCAGCTGAGTTGTCAACTGAGGCCTGCCTGCAACTGTTGGCACACATTTTTGCCATCCATGTTGCTCATCTCACCACAGGTCAGTGTCCTTTCTGTGGCTATTTTCAGATGGGAACAATGCATTGCACTGCTCAAATTATGTGGATGTTGGCTTAGGGTGGTTGTTATGAACATCATTGGATCTTTGCTCACTGGTGAGATTTGTGACGAAGGGTTGAGGGGCCAGATGGTCTAGTGTTAGAATTGAGAGGTCACCTGTTGATTCTCTCTTAGACAATCCCTTTCAGTTGAATATGTCTGAGGTGCTCTATAGCTGCGAGTCTTTAAGTTTTGTGAGTATGAGAGGGGTGTTTGAAAATACAATGGATGAGTCCGAGGAAGATATTATTCAGTGTTGTACAAGACTGTCATGTAAAGTTTGAACTACTAAAATCAGGTAAGTTGTTCATGAGTGGTTTCCCTTGGTGGTGGTTGAGTTCAGATTTATGTATAATGGCAATATCCTGGTTTGCTGGATGGAGCCATCTCAATTTATTTGGGGCTTAATCGGGATATCTGTATTCTGCTCTGCTTTCTTAAGAAGTAGCTAGTATCAATAAATAGTGAAAGCTCAAGGTAATTTGCACCTGTAATAGTTACACTCATAGGCTCTGATACAAGATGTGACTGTTTGGGGATGTGTATTTACAGGAATGAGGGTAGGGGCAAAGGCAGTTGAGCGCTTGTCTGTAGTTAAAAAGTCCAGAGCTGTACACTTCTATCGTGACTACCCACAGGTATGGAATTTCAGTTCCCGTTCTGGTTTAAAAGAAGAGCATAAAATATCACAGTAATGTTCTGCACCGATGTACTTGTTACCAGTAGATCAAATCATCTGATTCTACTCACATGTTCTATCTGCTTCTTCAGAGGTGCCCATTGCAAGGTCTGCCAAGCACCAGCAGCCTGTTTTGTGAATCCACATCATATGTCCTCAAGTTAAACCTACATCAAGCAAACATTTTCATGCCTATAACTGAAGATCTTGATTCAAAATAATTGCTGAATTATTTGGACCAGTTGTTTACCATAATGGAGGGTGTTTGAACTTCAAACACATCTGCATGCAGTAAGCATCTTTTCAGATAATGATGTTGAAGTGGTAGAGTTGTATTGTTGTGGTTGCAGCAAGCACAAGATCCGCTCAGAGTATTGATAGCAGCAGTTAACACTGCAGGCTCTTACATTTTGCCAGAGGAAAGGGAACAGGTACTGTTGTGAAATTTACAGAGCTAACAGGGGCAAGCTAGCAAATATATGTGCTATACTGCTTGTGTGCTTATTGAAAACAAATGGTGCAACCTTAAATGAATCTGATATTACTGGTTGGAGAGCTACCTTGAGACTAGTGAAATCAACCAGGGGCTCAAAGATGATTACTGAAGAGATGGATATCATGTTAAGGAGTTGCAATGAATTTCAATGCATAGAAGGACTTCTCCCAGAGGTGTGTTGTGGGTATGGTGAGCTGATGTGGATGCAAGGATGCTTGGGTGTTTCACATTGCTCCTATTGGAAAGGTGTGACCTTACAGAGAGGAGTAGACCATCTAAAGTTTAAACAAGAAATCTGTTGGGTTAAGCTTGCTTCTTATGGAAAGGGCTGACCTTAAGGGGAGTGGACAGAGTATGCACACATATCAAAGGTGTATGAAGGTGGTCAAGACAGACCCTACCTTTGAGGAGGCAAAAATGTTGAGAGGACATACCTTTTCTTCAGGTCTAGATGATAGCCAAAGTCCATAGACCCCACACTGCAAATGAGCAAATCCTGAGATGAAGCCAGTTTGCTCAATTCAATATGTACTCTGAGTCTGCCTTTGCCTGAAAGGACTGTAAACTGAATAATCTGGCCTGGGAGTGCAGGTAATGCAGGAGCTAGCAAAGGCAATCCAACGGACAAGCTTACTGTTCGCAGTGCTTGCCATTGAGGAGCAACTTGAGGTGACAACCTAGTAGTGATGTTCTATGCTGAAGCTGGTGCCAAGGCTTAAATTGACTGGATCAATGGTGACACAATCCATCAATGGAAATTTTTTGTCCAAAGCTACTCTGCTTCTTCAACTCATTTTCAGCTGTAAAGGAAAAAACTGGCTGAACCTCTTTTTAAAAAAATGTGTGTCAAGTTTTGCTTTTTGGCAAAACATAAATGAAAAATCTTTGTATGGCCGTTACAAAAGCCGGGTTGTATTGTCAATTCAGTCCTGGAGACTATTAAATGCTCAAAATGAACTTAGATGTGACTTCCTCATCCATCTTCCCTTCCCTGGAACAGAAACCCACGCGAAATATCCAACTCAAGCAAATGCTAGCTCAAGTGGGGTTTCCAATCTTTATGGATGCATATCTACAGATACCTCCATCAAACCTGAAGACTGTCAGGTGAAAGCTATACTCCAATTCCCATTATTTTGAGTTTCTGTTATCTACCTCAGTGAGATATTAAATCAGAACTACTTTCCTTAGTGTGAAGTCACTGTTGAATAGTTAGTACAACAAAAGGGCCTATCATGGGAACCCTTCAGGGATTTGAGATGGGCACCTGTCATTAGGTTGAGTGGAAGGTATTGAAGATCTTCCAAGGTTCAAAAACTAGTCCTTTCCCTTACTTAGAAACTTGTTAGTGCAGGGTAAAGTTTGAGGGTGTGAGGATTCCCAAAATAAAAGGGCCTAGGGTTTAGGGTATTTCAGTTAGCGCCTTACAAAGTATGTAGGGGTCTTACATAGCCTAGCGGGGGATCTTATGTTATATAACTTATCCTTGATATACACTTCAAAAAATTGGAAAGTTATCTGATGTTATATGACTAGTCCTTGATGTCAACTAAGCAAAATTGGAGAGTTTTCTTGTGTTATGTAACTTGTCCTTGATGTACACTAAACAAAATTGTAGAGTTTGTTAAGTATGAGAAATGATTTTTTTTTTGGAATTTCTAATGTTGCATCATATGCAAGCATCCCAAGAGGGATTTAGCATTAAATGCCAATAGCATTCTACAACCTGTCCAAAAAGTTAAAAGGTTAATACATAAAATTCCCCCCTTTTAAAATCCAAGTAGAAGTGTGGCAGAAAAAAATCAATCCTTTATTTGAACGTTGGTGAGTTTTTCTTCAAAAATTTGAGAATATGTGACAGAATGTTCCTTCTTGATTTTATTTTTCGCATTTGTGCGAAATTTCAAAAAAAACAAAACTGTGACTAAAAATCGTTGACATTTAGATAGTTGTTTTGCAAAGAAATTGGTTTTTTCCCCTAACTAGAGAATGTGACATCAACTCATATAAGCTTGTTCACTTTAAGGATCGACCTTGAAAAGTGAAAGCAATTTCATTATGGTTTGTTATGAAGACAGAATGATAAAATAAGTGATGGGATTGATATTACCTTGAAAATCACTAATAAAATATGTTTTATAGATAATATTTCAATGACAAGAGGAATGATGATTTGGTATGTTTGCATGATTTTTCAGAATTTATCATATGCTTGTTTATAAGTAGATTTCAAAAACAATTTCAAAGATGATTCATACCTCTCTCCTTGTCAAGCTTAATTATCTCACTCCTTTCCCCGACTCACCAACATGGATACAAAAAGAAAAAAAACACATGACTTTTCATGTCCATGATATTTATATTAATTCAAATTAAATTAAAATAACATTTAAGATTGATGTAAATGACTTAAAAAAAATTTATTTGCTTACTTTCAGAATCTCCCTTATGAAAAGAACCCTTATGCATTATAAAAGAGAGTTTTTTGTATGCATGGAGGTTCTTGTACCCCTGGGTTCTCTTGAGGTTCAAGAACACCCTTCAGGCTCATGCCCTTAGGTCAACATCCCACATGAGAACTCACTCATACATGAACTTTCCGTACAACATGAATAATGATGAACTATTGAAAACCATATGGGAACATAAGAAGAGGGAAAAAATAGTTGATTGTCATTGGTAGTGTAAAGTAACATGGAGCCCAAGTTAGCTATGGCATAGGGTAAACATGAGCATCATGATAAAGTAAAAGAGTTACCTTATGGTCTTTATTTTCTTTCAAATTCACAATGAAATAATGTTTCATTTTGTTTTGTTTTTGGTTGAATTTTCAAAAGTGGCAATTTTTTGTTCGGCAAAACTTTTTTTTGTTGTTGAAAAAACACATTTAAGAATTGCTTCCTCAGATTTTTTCACAATACAGTGAAAATTCACCATAAAAAATTCCCTTGAACAAGATCTTCTTTTGTCTTTTAACATATTATATACCTTGAATCCAATTGGGCAAAACTAGGTTGCTATGTCTTGATTAGAAGCTTGCCATTATTAAGGAAGCATGTCAAGTTTTGGAAATAAATTGTTTCCCTTTTTTCTAACAATATAGTACAATATGTGATTGAATAGGGAAGTTTGTTTGGACATTGAAGCGATGTTTTTGAGCCGATATATATTACTATTGGTCTAGTATTATGTAGGCTCAATATGAGATGTAGTATATTGAGACAGCCACAGTGAACCAGCACCCACCAGTTCACCATGAAGGATGATGAATGGTAAGTGGTCAGAAAACAGTTTTCTGTTGGGTTCCAGTTCCCTAGCTAACCATGATGGTTAGCTCAGTTGTTTTTCGTTTTCTACCTACCTACTAACAACTCACAAGGAAGTTGTTCGTAGGTAGGTAGTGAAAACAGCCCTTTCCTTTGTATAAACCATCTACTTACCTAGTATTGACCTGTTTTCCTACCTATCTGCCTATATATGAGACCTATTTCCTACAGAATTGGTTACCAAGGTGAAAGCAAATACTAACTCAGGTGAGATTCATCCACAACTGAGTAATAATGGGCACCCAGTGGATGGTGCAATGGTGGGTGCTGGTTCACTGTGGCCTAGTGAGACATATTCCCATGTCAGAGATGTACAAATGAGGCCTGGTGTTCGTTGTCGAGTGCAATATTTTACACAGGAAATATTTGTGTTTAAAAATCGTTTGAACATTTGATATCAGGTTGATATATGTGTGTCAGAATCTAGCAATAGTGCATGTATCAGTAGATGGACAATACCATTATACCAGACCAGCAATATTTGTTGATATCAACTTGAGTCATACCAGCCATAACCCTGTACCTATGCCAGACCAACACTGGTTTAGTCACAGTTATTGAGTCTCACTAACAATTTTTAGTGTGCTTTCAGTTTTCTGATACATATAGTATGAATCTCTTGTGAGTAAAATTTCACAAAAGCCCGATTGTAACACAACATTCTGGTGTTTGGCTTTCCATGAAATCAGCCTTACCATTGGCTCTTCAATGGATGAATGCCATGGGTGGTGGTAAATTTGACGGGTGTTGCTGATATTAACAGATGGCTGTTATATTGAACTGTGGAACTTGCCATTGTGTTCAGACTGTGGAGCAGGCATGCCTTCTGTCTCTGAGAAAAACCCCCAATCACACCACCCATACCACCCATACTCCACTTTAGCACAGTCTGGCTGAAAATGCAATTCACATCATGATCTCAAAAGGAGCTGTCTGTGGGCGTATTATAATAATATTTTTTTGGTGTATAACTGTGTGTTAGGTGATCAGTGTCTTGAGGGAACAATGATCAATGCCGGTTTCATTGAGCAGTGGGCAAGCTAACCATCTGTGGTACTGTCAGAAGTGTACAAAGAGGTGATATAGAGGTTCAGTAATGCCATGCCAAGACCCATTGCTGCTCTGTGGTCAAAGTCCCCGCCGCCCCCCCCCCCCCCCCCCCCCCCCTTTCTCTCACTCTCTCTCTCTCTCTCTCAATGGCTAGAAACCTGATCCAACATTACTTCCAAAGTTCCTGAGTTTTCAACTAGAATCTGTGAGTCATGATGTTAAGAGGAATCATGGATTTGTTTGAAGTAACTTATTTGTGCAAATATCATTTTTTTTGGGGGCAAGCCTCCACTGTTTCTACAATCATATGAGAACACAAGTCAAGCAAAAAAGGGTATTCTTGTCTTAGGAATCTTTGTTAGTAACATCAATGTATGCAGTTTGGATGCAGCACTCATCTTGAAATCTGATGTTGAAAAACACATGAGCTGATATTGACATCAGTATCTGTCAATTATACTATAACAATCTTACTAAGGGAAGGTAGCCTGTTTGTTTTATTTTGTCAATTTGAGATCTCCCAAACCATGATGCCCCTACTGTGCTCTTGGTACCATCAGAAAGCCCATTGATGAGTAGAGGTTCATCAAAGTGATTTCATAATGTTTAGATGTATATTGTAGTATCTTGGCCACTTTGACATGAGTTTGTTGAATAATTAATTAATTTTTGAGAATTCCAAAATGATATATTCTCAAATATTGCATCAGATTCTTAATTTTCCTTCATATACAAAAAACATTCTGATTTTTTCTTGAAAATTTCAACGTTTCTGAAAATAAAATAATTATTGTTGAACTGGCCCAGGTATTAGGGTAGTGAAAGAGTTATTAAATATTGAATAATTTTGTAATTGAAACTTTCAATATATCAAAAGTTCATTTCTAAAGGAAAATTGGGGTGTGCTCTTGATATGGTTGGAAAGCTCTCAATGAGTAGGGTTTCATGGAGGCGATTTTGTAATTTTTAGATATATTAAGGTGTGGGTGATATTGAATTTTGAATAAAATTTTCATTGAAAATAAATAAAAATAACTAAAAGATTTATACTGAAAATTGGATCTCAAACTTAGGCCAAAGAAGGTGTATTATTTTTGCTTTTCACATAAATTGAATATTACCATCTTTGATCAATGGGCAAAGGTCACATTAGTTACACACTGTAAACATTAGCTGCTGTTGTTGGATTGTCAAATGCTCCAAATAAAATTTACCCAACAATTGCATCTGATGCTATTGGAACTGGTGATTGTGCAAGAGTTAGTAATTCTCTGCACAAAGTGCTACATGTAATGCAGCTAGTTAGTGCTGCCAAAAACCTTGTGTGCCTCTTGATGGATTTACCTCGAACTAGGACCTCAATAGTGAATTGTTCACTGGTTTGTTTCACAGTTGAAATTCCATCATTCTCAAAATCACAAAATATCACATTTCACAAGTTAAAATTCATCAGTCTCAAAACCACAACAATCTGGCAATCCCATTTCAAAGTTAAAAATTTATCATCCTCAAAACCCCAACAATCTGACAATCCCATTTCACGGTTAAAAGTCATCATTCTTGAAACCACAACAATCCAACCTGCAGAAGAAATGTGCCAATGAAATGTACATGCTTGCATGACTGAATGGGTCTCTTACAGGACAATGCTATGGGATCTGTAAAATAGCCAGTGGCAAGATCTAACAAGGGAAAAAAGAAGAGAAATTACAGTTGAACATTTGGATCTGTGTTGAGAATGAGAGCCACTGTCCCAAAGAATTTTCTTCTGGATAGCCTACCCAAGTGCAGTGTGTTTCTTTCTTTCTTGGCAAATTTTCACCAGCTTCCAATTTTCAAAAACATTCAAAATCATTTGAGGTTTCTGATCTTCAAGAGTCGAAATTTCTTATAGAAGAATCACCAGCTTCTACATCAGGTTCCGACAGGTATCAATCAATAGTGTAGTATGTGCTTAAATGTTTTCACTTTCATGTCTTTTTTAAGCCCAAATTTTGGCTCAGTTTGTCTTATGAACATTCGCAACTTGAGCCACATTAAATTTTTTTGAAAAAATATAAAAACAACCTGCCCAAGTGTAAAGTTCCTGATCACCACATCAACTGATTTCACCCTTCATGGCACTATAATCAACCTATGAGAATGCATGTTAAGAGTCAGATTTTATAATATAATCAAAGTTTTGAATACAGTCTTTAGTCAAACACACCCATTAGGAGCATATGAGAAACATGGATTGGGAATTGGGACTTCTCTCCAGGTACATATTCAGTTGAGAAATGACATTGGGAAAATGCCACTTAGCAGCTAGCTAGCTAGATTACAGGGAGCTGGTACTCTGAGCTTGTTGGGGGAGGGTTGTTGGGAATTGGTTGTTTTCTGTTAAAATTCAGACTCCCCAGCTAAAATTGGCTGCTGAAGCATCACCAGAGAAACAGAACCATTTCAGCTGATCATACTTCTGGATTGTCAGGAGAGGGGGAGGGAAAAGCAAAGAAAAAACGAAAAAACAAAAAAACCTGAAGAAGAAGAAGAAGATGGCGCTATGGCCAAAAACAAAAGTCGACATTGAATGCATGTCTCCCAATTATAAGGGACATAAGTCCCAAAACCAAACCTCATCATTACACTCTCTGATGATCACTGGTGTTTTTCTTCCGTTGTAAGTAATGCGGCCTATGATGGCATTGCTGACTCTCTGCGTAAGTAGCCTCGAGTAGTCATGGATCTTTTGTTGAGGCTGAAAAAAACATATGTTATGGTAGTCACAATTGAAGGGGCATAAAAGATATGCTTTTGATAATAGTGCATGTTCAAAAATAATGTTATGAAACAATAACCAAGGTTAGTGATGAGCTTGAGAAATGGTCTCTTGCCCAAGATGCGATGGATGCTATAAGCATGGTTTATCTATAATATTGGCTAAAAATTTAATGTGAGACAACCTTCTCTATTGATATGGCTATTTTGAAAGGGCTTTATTATCAACCCAAAAAGCATGGATCCACCTAAACATGGATCCCCATAGTATTTGATGTGAATATTTTGAATTTGCAGTCCTATTTTTTCAAGATCACAATGATATCCAATGTTCAATGCAATATGGACTAGCCCATGGATCTCAATATAATGTGTACACTTTGGAATTTTTTTTTCTCCAATGTGTTATTATGTGCTTAACTTTTTGAGTTCACGAAGTGACAAATTTAATTTTGTATTCAAATCATAGGATTTGTGAAAGATGAGAAATTTTTCTCAACCTTGACTTTCATGAAAACAAGATTATAGAATTGGACTTGTGAGCATTTGAATTGCTGATTTGTACATTTGCACAATGTTTCTATTCTATTGATACCTTTTCTTATGGTGATGTCATCCCAACTTGGATTGAAGAAAAAGCAAGGAGAGTTTTTTTGGATTGATGTCTTCAAGCTATAGTGATTCATTGCTCTTTTGTAAATGGAAAGTCTTAGGTTTTGAAACATTGGCTTTTCATGGTGTCATCCATGAGAACTTTGTATGCCCAATCCCCACAAACCTTGATTTTGTATTCAAAATGTTAGGCATGCTTGGCTCATTTTTTAGCATGTATATGCTTTGTTGGACATTGCATTGAGGTTCAATGGATTATATTACCTATTTTTCCCTCTCTTACCATTTCCATTTTCTTGTGTATGGGTTTTGTGATCTATTAGGATTTTTACCAGTGTGCTACAAGTTACAAGTTAACTTTGAATTTGGGCCTTTAAAAACTTGTTATGATGAATATGTGGGTTAGGTCTTCGGTGCCAACTCAAGTGCAAGTTGAATTCTCCCATAGACCCTAATTTCCATGATGTTGAGTAGTTTGAACTTCGGGTAAATTTTTACTTCCCTCCCATAATGGATCTGATTTTATTTATATCACTAAACTAATGTGTGACTTGTAGGTCAAGGTCATGTGCTACCATGTGGTACAATGCTTTCTAGGACAATGGTTCAACTCCCTTGCATGATTTGTCAAAATTTTTTTATGCATCATTCATATGGTTCCAAATTTTGTCTTGAATTTTATGGAGTTGTAGAAATTGCTTACATGCATAATACTCATTACTTACATGTAATATGAGTTCTAACTTTGTATGTTTATACCTCAAAACAACTTAAGCCACTGGTCAGGAGTTTGTTTTGGTCACTCCAACTCACAAATTTTCTTTTCAGCAGCCTAAATTCAGACTATTAAAATTGATATAGTCACTATTCACACACACAATGCACCCTGCAATAGTCAAATACACCACACCTCCAAGGGGGAAAATAGCCATATGTTGTTTCTTCTTTTCTTTTTGAACATAGCCAGTCACAAGATAACGAGGCATGTAATGGTAGGCACTCGGGTTGCTAGCAGAAGCACAGAGTAGCCACTTAGGCCACTTTCAAGAATAGCTTAAAAAAAAAACACTAGTGGTCACTTGTGCTTTGGGACTGGGTTGAACCACTTTGTGCCAGTTTTCAGCTGACACACTCTCAAGCAATAAAATTCAACATTTCTGTTGGTACTTGGGCATGACAGCAGAAATAGTGGCGCCATATAAGAGGCTTGCCAATAATGTCTTCTTTCTTGAGTCTTCATGGCCACAGTGAACCAAAAATGACCAGTGCACCAGGAGGGATGGATGGTGGATGAACAGGAAACACTTTCCCCTTGGGTTCCTGTTCCATAGCTAACCATGGTGATGGTTAGGTTATAGCTCCTTTGCTAGTTTTACTACTTACCCTACATCCACTAGCACTTAACCTACATACTAACCAGTGTTGTGTGAGTGTATACCTTACCCTGATATATTTCTTTATGCTAAAACAATTGCCACAAACTAAAGTCTGAATCGAAAAGTAGCCAATTTTTTTGATTTTTTTTTTTCCAAGGTTGAGGATTTTCTGTGGTGCTCTGTTGGATAGTAAGTGGTCAGTATGCAATTTTGTGTTAGGTTCCAGTTCCCTGACTAACCATAGTGGTTACCTGAGTTGCCTTTTTTTTACTACCTACTCACTAACCACCAACAAGCAAGTTAGTATCTAGGTAGTAAAAACTGTCATTACCTATGTAGAAACCATCTACTTACCTGGTGGTCACCTATTTTCCTACCTATTTCTCTACTTTATATGTGAGAGCTCTTTTCTTACAGAATGGGTTATGAAGGTGGAACCAGATATTAACTCAGTTGAGGTTCATTCACAACAGATTGATAGATAGTGGGCACCCAGGGCATGTTGTGCTGCTGGTGGGTGCTGGTTCACTCTGGCCAAGTGGGGGGAGAGGCTGTTCTCTGGAGCTCTATCTACTGAGGTACTTGCCTCCATCACCACTCCATATCAGACATTCAGAATTCCTTACACTGCACATTTATAATCACCCACATCATTGCATCAATGAGCAGTTGATTGAGTTTGATGGGTACGAATTTGATATGTAGGACCACTCTAACAAAATGAAATGAAGAGGTCCCCCGCCCTCAAGTAGCCTCTTTGGGTGAAGAGTGAGTGATTAGCCTACCCTACTTGTTTCCATTTTGAGAATACAATGTCACATCAAATTGCCTTGTCCACCCAATGCACCCACTTGCCTGGCTGTCCAAGAGAAAAAGGACTGGGGACTCATCCTCCTTTGGTTTTGGGACTCCCATTTGAGAGTCTCAAGGAAAAGTGACATTTGGATGTAATCCTTGTAGAGAGGCACAAAATATATTATAGGGAAGGGAGTGGTGCCTCTTCCCAAAGGTTGTGGGCCGTGTAAAACTTGTGCTTGAAGATGTCCTTATTAAGTTCGTCACACCATTTCCATTTGACTTGCACTAACCACCTTTTTTTCTTAATTGTGCAGGTTGATATCATCTTGAACTTTTGTTTGTGAGTTTTTTCTAGTCCCATCCCGGAGTTCAAGCACGCTCTTCTACCCCTAAAGTGCTGCGAGTTAAGGAACGTGCCCCAACTTTTTTCGTTGTTTTACTCTAAGACCCACTTTTGGGTCTCTTGAAAAGTTTGGGGCACATCATTGAAGATAGCAAGTATAGTAACACACATATCCCACCAACCCCATGATAAACCCAAGAGGTATTTTGCCTATAATTTTTGTAACTTGGGAACAAATGCTAAAATTTTCACTTCAAGTTGTAATATTTCTCATTTTATTTGAAATTTTTATTTCTAAGTAAATTATTTTCCTATCTCCCTAACCAACGAGAATATTTATTTATTTCTTTTTCTTTCTAGTTTGTTAGAGTCCCAAATTTTTTCATTCTTTCAATTGTATCAGAATTTCATCCTTTTTCTAGTCTATCAAAATCTCTCTTTCTCTAAACTATTAAAATCCCTTTCTTTTCTTTCTAGTTTGTGAGAATTTATCCTTTTTCTCTCACTTTAGTTTGTCAAAATCCCTCTCTTTCATTCCTCTCAATTACATCAATATCTCATCCCTTCTCTTTCATCCCCCAACCCCTCCAAACATCACCTATTTTTCTGCCAAAGTTATTGAAAATTTAATAAAAAAAGCTTTTGAAAGGGTAAGGGGTTAATTTTAGGGTCACCATTGGAGGAAATTTTTATAATAAACAATGTTCCAATCAAAATTCCCCAAATAGCCCCAATGTTAAGTTTGAAAAAAATCCATGCCCTTTCGCCCCCCTTGTCTGATGAGTTCATGAACTGACTTTGCCACCCCCACACCCCCACATCCCCTAATGTTCAATTAATGGACTATCCAAAAGTTGGATAGTCAACGTGATCAAACCCTAATTCACCTTGTGTTTTCCCAAAACCTTGTAACTCAGGGTGACTTTACGGATGCATTGTTTCTTAGGGTGAAACTTGAAATACAAGGTGTAACACAAGGTGTAACTCAAGACGACTTTACAAATTTCTTTATTATGTAAGGGAGGTCCTTACATAAATAACAATAATGGGTATTTCAACTCCCCTTCCTATGGATATTACTTATGGAATTTTCAAGAGGTGATGAAAGAGAGGGAAGATTAAAAATTGAAATCGTTTTAAACACTAAAAGATTTTATTTCCTTTGGCTTGAAACATAAAATCTTGGCTTGGGTTTGGGAGTAAACAAAAAAATAAATTATTACTTGGGTCTCAAGCAAATTATGGTTCACTCTATCTTGGGCTAACTGACCTATGATCATTTTGTCATAACAGCTTGGGGTTAGGCCACTATGTCTTGGACCCTAGGCCAATTTGTCTTGGCTAGTTAAAAACCCAATGGAATTCAAATTCAAATTGCCTATGAATGCATAAAATTCATTCCTTCCTTACCTAAACACTTTTATTTTATTCTTTGTACTAGTTATTGATAAAATTGCACATGTGTAGTTTTGTCCATTTCGTTATATTTATTTATGGAGCAATGTTGTTTGTTTAGTTTTGTAATTATGAGATCCACCAAATTGTAGCACTTTAGATCATGTTTTTGGTATTTCTAGAAAACTTTTGATGAGAAGGGGTGCATCGGTTTGGTTTCGTAATAGTTGGACTTGTGATGTAAATTTTTTGATTTTTGAATGATTTTTGTCACTAAATGATGCACTATCGACCTTCTCAAGGGACTCAAATGTGAGTTTAAGATGAAAATAGTGGAAGAGTAGGAAATTGGGGCATGCTCTCTGGCTTGTAACATTTCGGGGGTAGAGGGGTGTGCTGGAGCTCCAAGATGGGACTAGGAAGATTGACAAGCATTTCAATTACTCACACGGACCTACACAAACTAAGCAACAAGTTGGTTAGTGCATAGTTGGAACACTTTTGGTGCTAGAATGAGCCACGGGCAAACTCGAACTCATAAGATTCACCATGGCCCGAACTTGGGGGAAGCCACCACCTTCCCCCTTATAGTATACTTTGAGCCTGGCCACATGACCGGCATCCAAATGGCATTTTGTCCTAGGACTCCGAAGTGGGAGTCTCGAAATTCTCGAAGTTGGGACTCCCGCGATTTTGAAGGCCCATAACTTTGCGTTTAAACCTCTGATGAAGATGAGATATAAAGCAAAGTTGTAGCCTTTGTCGAAAGCTTTTCAATGGTATGTGGCACACCACTTACACATAATGAAATCAGGGCGATTCTTGACTTTTAGTGGTCGGGAATCAAACTGCCAATTTGACTTTTGGCCTTTCTTTTGGCCATAATTAAGTGTCCAAATGGGTGATGTGAGCCCATTTCAAATATCTACGTTCCAAGATCTTTTCTATGATACAAGGAACATCCCAATCTAATGAGTTTTGACCCCTGCAATTTCCCTTTGAAAATTCGGGAGTTTGAGTCCAATTCCCAAAGTGGGAACTCATTTGGGAGTGTGAGGGTTCATTCCTTCACATTCTCTTGCACTCTTGGGAGCATGAAATGTGACTCCTGGGCTCATTATTGGCTCGCACCTTTGCAAGCTTTTACCTTGGTCATGAACCCAAGGCTAAGGTTACGACACTAAACATAAAATAATATCACAACTAAACATCTTAGTAATGAGCCTCTTTGATTGGTTCATCATTAGAATAAGTTATCAAAGTTTCTAGCAAGACTCTCAAGATACAATTTAAATTTCCTATCCCATTGGGTCATAGATATAAACTTTTGATGTGTAACTTTGAATAAAAGATATGGTTTTGAGCATGGTGTTACAAATAACATTCTTCTTTAAATTGAAAACAATCTCATATATTCTTTTTAATTTATTCATCATGTCCTGTTGATCTATTATTACTTTTCATAAGTATGTTGTTAATAAATGTAGTTTTATAATCTTGAAACATCACCTATTTCTATCCATAAGGGGCAAGCTACTTGTAGCTCAATAAGGTATTGTAGACTTAAGTGAATGCATAATTATTGCTTAAAGTCATGGCCCAATAAATCCAAATCCATGATTACATCCATGGTAGTTGTTTAGGACATTATGTGATTGTATGAAGGGATAGCATATGATGTGAAAGTGTAGATCAAATTACCTACAAACATCTAGATAGCAAGGTGTACAAAAAGCTACCTTATATATAAGGTAGGTTAATTTAGGTAGCTAGGATAGTCATAAATTTGAAGACTAATTTAGGTATCATAAAGTATTTATGCAAAAGCTACATAAAAAAGATTTAAAAAAAAATATGGGTATCACTCATCAAAGTTCATAAGTTGTGCACAAGTATATATTTAGTTATTTGCAAATCCAAATTGTATGAACTATTTTCCCATAATGCAAGATGCAAACATGTGCATCAAGCTATGTGCTTTAGAGATTGTAAATGAGTGTCTTCTACGAGGTGAACATTTCTTGGTTAGAAATATTTTAGAACATTATGGGAAAGGGGTTCAAGAACTTGCAAGTCTATTAAATGTTTCATTCGTGATAAAGCTACATACAACGTGTCATTTTTCTTTAGGTTTTGTTGGGATGGATGTAAAAGTGGTCCAAGGATAGTTCCTGAAAGGGTTAGTCCTTGGCATTTGTCAATTGTGAGAGCAAAAATGGGGACAATGGGAATTTGTTCAATAGAAACAGTGAAACTTCAGTTTGGAAGTTTGATGAATACATTTCGTTCCAATATTGGGTGGATGCCAATAATGTTAGAAGTTTAGGATCTAAAACTTGGTCATGGCCAAGCAATTTTATGAAGACTATTTTAGGTAATGTGGATGAAACAAGTACTAAGTACCCAAAACTTTCATCAATGACTTGGTGATGTGTAGTTGTAGTTTTTGACAATTGGCAGCCAATGACATGACCCAAGGTGCCATTATTGACTTCCTTGGGTTTGGAGTTGTTTTTTGTGCACATGATAGGCATCCCTATTGTAAGTTCCAAAATCATTGGCAAACGACTGTTTTGTGTAAGTAGAAAGAATTGAACGACAACCCCTAGTGATGCGAGCATGGAATTGTATTAGTGGAGATTCCATTTGTATGGCAAATAATTTTACACATGAATAGTTGAAGGCGATTCGAAGCAAGTTTGATGTAAGTAAAATAGGTTTGAATTTAGAAGTGGTTGCTACAATATTGAAGTTTATATATCTTGAGTTGATGACATCAACATCATGGCTATTAAGAATTCCAGTGCAAAATCTTTAAAGGGATGTTGCAAAATCTGGGTCATCTTTTTGTCGCATGATTTTTGTTAAGTAGATTGAATGGTTAATTTTTTGATAGAAGTTATAACTAGCCCAATTTTGAATAGATGTATTTGGAAAAGGTTGGGTAAATAATGTTGGGCCAACTATAAGGCCAAATTGGAGCCAATCGCCTTTTGTTAGTAGTAATGGCGGGGCACTTTTTTAGCTGTTTTAAGCGTGCATCTATTGATCTAAGAATTGTTTGTGCACATGTTGAAGACTTTTCAATGATTAACATATGTAGTCTAACAAAATATTCAATGTCTTTAATAATTGATTGGGCACTTCATGGCTTTGCATGGAGGTTGAAGTTGAATGTTGCATGAATTGTTCGACCTCTAGCATTAACAACAACAATTCCCATTTGGGCAACAACCATCATAAAATTTAGTCATTGCCAATTAAAGGTTAAGGTTAATAGAGCCTAAATGACACAACTTTTATTAGTTCCTGCTTCTCTACCAAGCCATGCAATTTTTTTTTTGGTAGGTGTAGGATTATCATATGAGTTGAAAAATATGCTGTGAAATGACTTTCTGTCCCCCTACTTTCAGTTCTATGAAGTGACTATATTCGAAAATACATATGCTATCGATGAAAGAAAATGCAAAGTGTATTTTTAAACCAAATAGCATGCCTCCTATGCATCATTTATGATTTAAAATTGATAGATATATTTTCTAAACTCAAACCCTCCAAATCCTAGAATTTTATGTTAAATTATCATTAATTTAAACCAACTTTAAGGATTCAACACCATGTTCAACTTGGCAGTAGACCTGTCGTCATTTAAAATATTATTCGTATCACATATGTTATTCAAATCTAGTTTTTTTAGCTCATTAAAAAGCTAGCTACAAGGTGCATCTACTTACCGAATTCCAAACTCTGCACCCAAACTAATAAAAACTTGTGCTACCAAACCCGAGAAGGTTTTACGAAGGTAGAAAGTTCAACTTCGCTACAGACCTCTAGTCATTTAAAATATTATTCCTATCACATACATTATTCAAATCTACTTTGCTTTAGCTCATTAGAAAGCTAACTATAACGCACATTTGCCTACCAAATTCCAAACTTTGCACCAAAACCAATAAGAAGTTATGTTATGAAACCTAAGAGGGTTTGTGAAATTTCTCTAAGATTTCAAGCTCCCAACATTATCCCTATTCACTTCTATTCTTTCAAAAATACTATAATCACCCAATCTATTATCCTTCTTTCCACCATCTACTAACACTAATCATTTTTCTCTTCCTAAGGGAAGTTGGAGGAACAAATATTCTGAAGATTCAAATTGAAAATTATGTCCGGAAAATAGAGCCTCAAATGATTTGAATTCGCCCTTTAAAAAAAAAAAAAGGAAGGAGATGAAGGAAGATCTCAATTTAGTGGTCAATGGAAGGTTCCAATGCTTGGTGGTCAATGGAAGGTTTCAATGTTCGGTGGCCCTTAGAAGGTTCCATTGCTTGGTGGCCAATGGAAGGTTCCAATGTTTAGTGACCAATGGAAGGTTCTAATGCTTGGTGGCCAATGGAAGGTTCCAATGTTTGGTGGCCTTTGGAAGAAGAAAGAGAAGCACCTTTTCATTTCTTCCCACTTCCCCTTCAACAAATTTTATTTAAACTTTCATTTTTTTTCCATTGATCTTAATGTTTTACTTTACCATGGTTTTAGGCCATTACATGCGTATTTTTTTCCTTTTCCTTGACCTATAAATTACAACCACACATATCAATGTAACAAGTCTTCCACACATTCATTGTCGATTTGATTTTGATTGAAATTTTTTCCCCTTTCCTTGAAATTATGGCGTTGCATATGGCCACATTTTATGAGCTTCAAGTTGCACACGTGAATGAAGAATCGCCTTCGAAATCATCTCTAGATTTGACATTGAAGTAACATCCTTGTGATGAAGATCTTGAACCACAAAAAGTGCGCGTTTGAAGTTGAACCCTTTCGAACTTAGTATTATTGCATTTATCCGAACTTTTGCACCTTGGTGATTTTGTTACAAGTCGACCCCACTTTTGGTGATGAACTTAAAACCGTTTGTGAAGGTTGTAACGAAATTGAAGACACTTCTATTTTCACATGGTCTTCAATTCTCGGCGTTGGACACTATCGTTGGTTGCATGGTCCAATTCATCGACTACCTCCTAATAGCAAGGTAGACTACTTAGTTCGCATCATTTGATGCAATTTAAATTTCCTAAAGTTATGAACTATCATTGTGGCATAGCCCAGGACTCAACATGTAATTGCAACTTCTCGTTGAACTTATCCATAATTTGAATAACTGTTTCATTCATTATGAAACTTATGTTACCATTGTCACCTTATCACACCATTTATTTAATTGTTAAGTTGTTTCGAATTAATTTTATGTTTATAAGGCTTGAAGATTGTTCTATCTCCATTGGACCTTTCATTAACACCCCTTCAACTACTTCATGAATTTCAAACATCCTTGCTACCCATTAACTACTATAACAAAACCAATGTTTTGCTGAACTTTATGAATTTTGGTGTTTGTTTCTAACCCCAACGCTCTAGAGATTTCTCACCCCTAATTACACAATAGAGGTTCTAAAATTATGATTACTAGTTTTTTGTTGAAAAAAAGAACTAACCCAACACCTTATGCATCCAATATCGTATTTCAAAAAAGAAACCCCCCCCCCCCCCCCCAAACACTGGCCTTTTTTTTTCCTTATTTTAAAAAAAAATTTAAAAAAGTCCTTAATAACATTACCAAAATTAAATTACCCTCATGCAACCTCTAAA
>Ga0116227_10006799_pt1 | contig 22876 bp, 17 predicted proteins | sample S1TSphgellanicum_FD_89693 | JGI IMG/M metagenome (GOLD analysis project Ga0116227, IMG submission 89693) | Host-associated microbial communities from peat moss isolated from Minnesota, USA - S1T2_Fb - Sphagnum magellanicum MG | ecosystem: Host-associated > Plants > Peat moss > Unclassified...
GATTTTCTCGGACAGGTAGGTCGCGTAGAAGATGAACTTGGGCCGGAAGAAGGTGTACTTCTTGGCCCTGGCCAGGAAGCCGAGGTCCACGCCCAGGCCGAAGTCCTTGAGCCACTGGTTGATGAAGCCGGCATGGCGGCTTTCGTCGCGCGCCATCAGTCCCATGAGCTCGCGCAGCTCGGGGTTCTTGGAGCGCTTCTTGATTTCGGCGTACAGCACGCAGCCCGAAAACTCGGAGGTGACCGAACTGATCAGGAAGTCCAGGAACTCCTTGTACAGCGCGGGCGGCAGCTTGGAGTAGTCGCCTGCCATGTCATCGGGCCGCTGGAAGTGGTCGGTGTTGGCGTCGGCGTGGAACTCCTTCATGAGCACGTCCCACTCCGCGCGCACGGGCGTCACGTCGATGCGGTCCATGGCCTCGAAGTCGGTGGTGTAGAAGCGCGGAGTGAGCAGCGTGTTCTGCAGCGCCGTGCCGGTGGATTCGTTGGGGGCCTGAACGTGTGCGGTGGCGGTCATGGTGTCTTTCTGTCGGTGGCGTCGTGAGGCGCCATCAGCCGCGCGAAAACCGCGGCGTTGGTGGGGCCGAACGACTCCAGGTCGACCCGGCGCCCGGTGCCGGGGTCGACCAGGGTCAGCCGGCCATCCGAGCGGCCGATGAGCAGGAAGGGAATGTCCGCGCCCACACCCTGGCGCCGGCGTTCGCGCGCCAGCCCGCGCATGGTGCCGCGCAGGAAGCCGTTGGTGCCGGGCTCCGCCCTGCCCACTTCGGCCCGGTCGCGTGCCTGCAGGATGGCGATGCTGCCGTCCGGGCGGTCCTCGAACAGGAATTCGCGTTCGGTCACGGTGCTGGCATCGGCATAGTGCATGCTGCCCACGCCAGTCAGCCGCGAGGTGGCGACCGCGGCCAGCGACAGCAGAACCAGCGCGCCGGCGGCCAGAAGAGGCGCACGCGGGAATCCGGATGCGGTTGCGGGAAGGCTCATGGCGCGTGCCTCCTGGGTTTACGCGGCGAGCCGGCCTTGGGGGCTGGCCGGCATGCCGTGGGTTTCGTGCGCCGCGCGCAGCGGCGCGGCGCGTTGCACCGTTGCACCGCCATCGGCAAGGGCAGCCGCGGTCGCAGCCAGCAGCTGGCCCACGCGCTCGGCATCGGGAACCACGCGCAGCATCGGCTCGGGACGGCGAACGCGCCATGGACGCGCATGCGGCCAAAGCTGCAGGTAGGCGATGCGCTCGCCAGCGGCCAGGGTCAGCGCGATGTCGCCAGTGCCGCCCGATGCCGGACGCAGGGCTGCGGACTCGACCATGCGCAGCGGCAGGTTGAAGGTGACGCTCAGCACGATGCCGATGCGCATCACCAGGCGCTTGTCGGTCAGCGTGTAGACGGTGGTGCGGCTGCTCAGCCAGGCCAGCAGCGACAGCATGCCCAGCGCCAGCAGCGACAGAGGGAGCAGCAGCGCGACCGACAGCGCCGCGGCCTGGGCGCCCGCGCCGTCGTACAGCTGCGTGCCCACGCGCCACAGCAGCATCAGCGCGAAGTAGACGGCCAGGGTGCGCACATGCAGGGCGCGCACGGCCAGCGCGCGCCAGTCGGGCGAGCCCTGCCAGAGGATGCGCTCGCCCGCGGGCAGCGGCTCGGGCAGGCCATGGGCCGCCTCGAATTCGTGTTCGTGCCGGGCCTGGGCTTTCACAGCAGCGGCTCCTGGCGCGCGGGCGTGGCGTATAGCACGCCGCCGCCATAGTAGGCCATGACCTTTTCCTCTTCGAGCAGCGTCACCACGTCGGCCTGGGCGGTGCCGGGAACCTGCGCGAACTGCCCGCCGAGGATGGACTTGACGCGAATGCCCGAGGCGTTGATGCGTGTGAAGTTGATCGGCAGCAGCACGCGGCGCTCGCCCTGCGCGGCCGGAACGTTCAACTCGAGGTAGCGGAACAGCGCCTCGGAGCGGTCCACCCACAGGTCGACCACGGTGCCGCCCACGGCGCCATCCGCGCCCCGGACCTGCATGCCGCGCGGGTCCGGATCGCCCGCGGCGACGCTGTATTCCTGCGCCACCCGAAGCGGCACCAGGCGGGGCGTGCCCTCGACGGTGGTGTCGGGAATGTCCGGGCGGTCGGCCCAGGCGCCGGCGCCGACACCGTCCAGCATCGGGTTGCCGGTCGGCACCAGGGGGGCGCCCGGCCAGTTGCCCACCGGCTCCGCCGCCAGCACCTGGCTGGAGCGCTTGTCGTTGGGGAAGCTGCGGGTGGTGCCGTCGCGCAGCACATAGGTGCGGGGTGACGGAATCGGTGGCCAACCCTGCACCTTGATGTGGGCCGATCGCTCGGACTCCAGTGGGTAGCCCTCGCGCTTGTTCTCCTGCAGCAGGTGGTAGATCAAGCCCGCAAAGAAGATCCAGAAAGCATAGAGCGCGAGTTGCGCCACGTCGATGTATTGGGTGATGGCTCCGGTTTCCATGGGAAGTCTCCTGGTGAATCTGCGGGGGTCAGCCGGGCATGTCGGCCAGACCGAACTTGGCGCCCGTGGGCGCATGGAGGTTCGGGCTGGATCGCACCAGCGGCCCGAGGGCCACCAGCGTCGCGAACAGCAGGGCGATTTCAAGGTGATAGACAAAGCTGTAGCCGATGGCCGGCGAGGACAGCGCGGTACCGAGGCTGCCCTGCTCGGCCAGCACCGAGATCACATCGCGCAGGCCGCCGCCCAGCGCGATGGCCAGGCCGCCCGCCGTGGCCTGCACGGCGCCCCAGGCGCCGAGCGCAAGCCCGTTGCTGTCCTGCCTTTGCAGGCCCATGGCGGCGGTCAGGGTGGCCACCGAGAAGAAGCCGCCGCCGAAGCCGATGAAGATCGCGCCGAAGCGAAACAGCATGGCCGAACGCATCGGGTCCGCGAAGATGACGGCGGCAAAGCCGGCCACGCCGGACAACACGCCGAACGCGGCCAGACGGTACGGATCGCCGCCATGGTGCAGCCAGCGCGACGCCAGCACGAACGCGGCCAGCGCGCCACCGGCCATGAGCGCGGTCAGCGAGGAGGTCGCGCTGACCGGCAGGTTCATGATCTGGCCGCCGTACGGCTCCAGCAGGATGTCCTGCATGCTGAAGGCAGCGGTGCCCAGCCCCACGGTGACCAGCAGCCGCGTGGCGCGACCGCCGCCGATGAACGCGGACCAGGCATCGCGAAAGCGCGGCCGGGGCTCGCCGGCCGGCGCGCTGGTGCGCGCGGGGTTGCGCGCCTCCTGCTTCCACAGCGCGACCATGTTGAGCACCATGGTGAGCAAGGCCGCACCCTGGATCACCTGGATCAGCTTCACCTGCTTGAACTCGGCCAGCAGGGCGCCGAACATGAGAGAGCTGGCCACCATGCCCAGCAGCAGCATCACGTACAGCAGCGCCACCACGCGCGGGCGCGCATCGGGCGGGGCCAGGTCGGTGGCCAGCGCCAGGCCTGCCGTCTGCGTCATGTGCAGCCCGGCGCCGACCAGCAGGAACGCCAGGCCCGCGCCGATCTGGCCGAAGAGGGCCGGCCCGTGGGTGTCGCCCGACAGCACCAGCAGGGCGAACGGCATGATCGCCAGCCCGCCGAACTGCAGCAGGCTGCCCATCCAGATGTAGGGCACACGCTTCCACCCCAGCGCCGAGCGGTGCGTGTCGGAGCGAAAGCCCATCAGCGCGCGCAGCGGCGCGAACACCAGTGGCAGCGCCACCATGAGCGCGACCAGCCAGGCCGGCACGTTCAGCTCGACGATCATCACACGATTGAGCGTGCCGTTGAGCAGGGCCATCGCCATGCCGACCGTCACCTGGAAGAGCGATAGCCGCAACAGGCGCCCCATCGGCAGTTCCTGGGTGGCGGCGTCGGCGAACGGCAGGAAGCGGGTGCCGACCCGGGCCCACTTGCGGGCCAGGCTGTCGTTGAGGCGGATGATCGGATTGTTCACTGACATACCAGCTCCAGCGCTTGCGAGGTATAGAAACCGCTGGCGATGCGTTCGGTGCGCGCCGGCGCGAAGCCGGCCAGCAGCGGCTCCTGGCCGATCAGGCGGTACAGCGTGCCGCCGCGCACCGGAACGATGGCCGGCGCCCGGTCGCCGCGTGGAAACAGCTTGCCGACGCCGTGCATGGTGGCCAGCATGGGGTTGCTGGGCGCATAGGTGAACAGCAGCGCGTGGCGGGTGCGCTGCGCGAGGCCTGCCAGCACGCGCACGGCGTCGGGCGCCTCGTAGTGGATCAGCGAGTCCATGCCGACGACGTAGTCGAACTCGCCTAGCGCGGGGTCCAGCATGTCGCCGCTGCGAAAGTCGATGCGCCCGCGGCCCAGGCCCGACGTCAATGACAGCGGCAGGCGCTGGCGCGCCAGATCCACCAGCGTGGGAGACAGGTCGATGGCCAGCACATCCGCGCCGCGCAGCGCGGCCTGCACGGCCAGCGCGCCGGTGCCGCATCCGGCGTCCAGCACGCGCAGGCCTTCCAGGTTCTCCGGCAGCCAGGACAGCAGGGTGCCGCGCATCCGGTCGCGGCCCGCGCGCACCGTGGCGCGGATGCGGCCCACGGGCGCGTCGGACGTCAGCCGCGCCCAGGCCTGCACGGCCGTGCGGTCGAAATAGGTTTCGATTTCGCCGCGGCGTTCCTGGTAGGTGATCTGTGTCATGGTGTGCAAGCTCTTGGCAGTGGGTGTTTGAGGGTCAGTCGAAACCGAGCAGGTCGAAGATGTCGCGGTCCTTCATGGGCACCGCGCTCAAAGGGTCGGTGCCTAGCCAGAGCGCCGCGGCCAGGCGCATGTATTCCTTCTTGACCGCCTCGAGTTCGGGCGAGTCCTCCATCTCGAACAGCGTGGACTTCTTCAGGCGGCTGCGCCGGATGACGTCCAGGTCGGGGAAATGCGCGGCCAGCTTCAGGCCGATCCGGTCGTTGTACTTGTCGATCTGGTCGGTGTCCTTGCTGCGGTTGGCGATCACGCCGCCCAGGCGCACGTTGTAGTTCTTCGCCTTGGCGCCGATGGCCTGCACGATCCGGTTCATGGCGAAGATGGAATCGAAATCGTTGGCCGTGACGATCAGCGCGCGGTCGGCATGCTGCAGCGGCGCGGCGAATCCACCGCAGACAACATCCCCCAGCACGTCGAAGATGACCACGTCGGTATCTTCCAGCAGGTGATGCTCCTTGAGCAGCTTGACCGTCTGGCCGACCACGTAGCCGCCGCAGCCGGTGCCCGCGGGCGGGCCGCCGGCTTCCACGCACATGACGCCGTTGAAGCCGGGGAACACGAAGTCCTCCACGCGCAACTCTTCGGCATGGAAGTCCACCGTCTCGAGCACGTCGATCACGGTGGGCAGCATCTTCTTGGTGAGCGTGAACGTGGAGTCGTGCTTGGGGTCGCAGCCGATCTGCAGCACCCGCTTGCCCATGAGCGAAAAGGCGGCCGACAGGTTGGACGACGTGGTGCTCTTGCCGATGCCGCCCTTGCCGTAGATCGCGAAGACCTTGGCGTTGCCGATCTTGAGGTTGGGGTCGAGCTGGACCTGCAGGCTGCCCTCCCCGTCTTCCCGCATGACGCGTGCGCCGGGACGCTTGATGTCCGGAAACGGGACGGTGGTGACACTCATGCGGGAGCTCCTTCGTAGACGCCTTCAAGCCGGTCTTCAAGTTCCTCGCCGGCGCGCCGCAGTGCTTCGAGCACTTTGGGCGAAGGCTGCCAGAACTTGCGCTCGGATGCTTCCAGCAGGCGGCTGGCAACCCGGGCCGAGGCGGTCGGATTCAATTGGGCGAGGCGCTCGCGCATCGCGGGGTCGAGCATGAAGGTCTCGCTCAGCTGTTCGTAGACCCAGGGCTGGACCTGGCCGGTGGTGGCGGACCAGCCCATGGTGTTGGTGACGTGCACCTCGATCTGCCGCACGCCCTCGTAGCCATGCTTGAGCATGCCCTCGTACCATTTCGGGTTGAGCATGCGCGTGCGCGTTTCCAGGGCCACCTGGTCGGTCAGCGTGCGCACCGTGCCGCCACCGCTGCTGTCGCGGGTCTGGTCGCCGATGTAGACCGGGGCGACTTCGGCATCGTGTCCCAGCTCCACGGTCTTGGCGCGCTTGATCGCGCGGCTGATGCCGCCCAGCGTGTCGAAATAAGTGTCCACCGTGGTCACGCCCAGCTCGACCGAGTCGAGGTTCTGGTAGGCGAGATCGACGCCGGCAAGCACGCTTTGCAGCAGCGCGGCCTGCTGCACGGGCCGGCCGGCGCGGCCGTAGGCGAAGCCCTTGCGCCGGCTGTAGGTTTCGGCCAGTTCGTCGCCGTCTTCCCAGCGGCTGTTGTCCACCAGGCTGTTCACGTTGGAGCCGTAGGCGCCTTCGGCATTGCCGAACACGCGCAACGAAGCGGTCTCCAGGTCCGTGCCGTGCTCGGCCTGGTAGGCCAGCGCATGCTTGCGGATGAAGTTCTGCCCGGCTGGCTCGTCGGCACTGGCGGCCAGGAAGGCGGCCTCGGCCAGCAGCTTGATCTGCAGCGGCAGCAGGTCGCGGAAGATGCCCGACAGCGTGATGACCACGTCGATGCGCGGGCGGCCCAGCTCGGCCAGCGCCATGAGCTCGGCGCCCGCCAGGCGGCCATAGCTGTCAAAGCGCGGCCGCGCGCCCATCAGCGCCAGGGCCTGGGCAATGGGCCCGCCTTCGCTCTTGAGGTTGTCGGTGCCCCACAGGACCATGGCGATGGTCTCCGGAAAACCATGGCCGTCGCCCATGTGCGTGGCCAGCAGCCGATCGGCCTGGCGCGCGCCGTCCTTCACGGCATAGGCGCTCGGAATGCGGAAGGGGTCGAAGCCGTGCAGGTTGCGGCCGGTTGGCAGGATGGCGGGCGTGCGCAGCAGGTCGCCGCCGGGGGCGGGGCGCAGGAACCGGCCGTCCAGCGCCTGCAGGATGCCGCCGATTTCGTGATCCTGCGCCATCAGCCGGTCGGTGGCCGCCAGCTCCGCCAGCAGCGCCAGGGTTTGCGGGTCGGCTGCGCTGCCGGAGGCCGCAAGCGCCTGCCCGGGCGTGTGGCCCGCCACCAGCGACTCGACCATCGCACGCTCGGGGCGCATGCCGTGCGAGGCTTGCGCGCACGACAGCAGCAGGTCAACCCGTTCCGCGGCACTGGGCGCCTGGCCGACCACATGCAGGCCGTAGGGAATCAGCGTGTACTCGACTTCCAGCACCTTCTCGTTGAGCCGGGCAATGCGCTCCTCGCTGGCCGCGTCCCAGGCCGGCTCGGCTTCGGCCAGTTGCAGTTCGGCGGCCTGTGCCTGGATCATCAGGGCCAGTTCGTCGCGCTCGCCCTGGGCCTGCGGCTCCAGGCCTCGGTAGCGTTCCAGGGCTTCCTTGAGGTCCACCAGGCCCTTGTACAGGCCGGCCTGCGCGACGGGCGGCGTGAGATAGCTGATGAGCGTCGCGGCGGCGCGGCGCTTGGCGATGGTGCCCTCCGACGGGTTGTTGGAGGCGTACAGGTACAGATTCGGCAGGTCGCCGATCAGGCGGTCGGGCCAGCAGGTGGCCGACATGCCGCTCTGTTTGCCGGGCATGAACTCCAGCGCGCCGTGGGTGCCAAAATGCAGTACCGCGTGAGCGCCGAAGTCCTCGCGCAGCCAACGGTAGAAAGCCGAGAACGCGTGCGTGGGCGCGAAGCCCTTCTCGAACAGCAGGCGCATCGGGTCGCCCTCGTAGCCAAAGGCCGGCTGAATGCCGACGAACACGTTGCCAAAGCGCTCGCCCAGCACGAACAGGCTGGCGCCATCGCTTTGCTGCTTGCCCGGGGCCGGGCCCCACTGGGCCTCGATCTCCTTGAGGTACTTCTCTCGCCGCACGTGGTCGTCGGTGGCGATGCGCGCGTGCACATTGGCGATGGCGCCATGGCGCGCGGCGTTGCCGGTGATGATGCGTTCGCGCAACTCATCAGCATTGGTTGGCAGCTCAACCACGTAGCCCTCGCGCTGCATCGCCTTCAGGGTGTTGAACAGGGATTCGAAGACCGAGAGAAAGGCTGCCGTGCCGGTGGCGCCGGCATTGGGCGGGAAGTTGAAGACCACCGCCGCCACCTTGCGGCTGGCGCGCTCCGAGCGGCGCAGGTCCACCAGGCGGCCCACGCGCGCGGCCAGCATGTCGGCGCGCTCAATGCAGCTGTGCATGTCGTGCGAGTCCACCGTGTTGAGAAACCTGCAGCCATGCGAGCAGCCGGTGCAGGCGATGTGCGTGGCGTTGCCGCGGCCGCCGAAAACCATGGAGCCGGTAGCGCCATCGAGCTCGGGGATGGCCACCATGATGGTGGACTCCACCGGCAGCAGGCCGCGCTGCGAGCCGCCCCATTGCTCCAGGGTCTGGAATTCCACCGGGTGGGAGGCGATGTAAGGCACATCCAGCCGCGCCAGGATGTCTTCCGCCGATTTCGCGTCGTTGTAGGCCGGGCCGCCGACCAGCGAGAAGCCGGTCAGCGAGACCAGCGCGTCGATGACCGGGCGGCCGTCCCGCATGAAGAAAGCGTCGATGGCCGGGCGCACGTCCAGCCCGGTGGCGAACGCCGGGATCACGCTGAGCCCGCGCGCTTCAAGCGCGGTGATCACGCCGTTGTAGTGGTCGGCATTGCCGGCCAGCACGTACGAGCGCATCAGCAGCACGCCGACCGTGCCGCGCTTGCCGGTGGTGGCCACGCGCGGCAGCGCATCCGGCGAGGCCGCCATCAGCCCGACCGCATCGGGATGGTTCATGCGGGGGTGATAGACACCGAGCTCCGGATACTCCACCGGCTCCTGTGCCGCCAGCGCGCCACGCAATGCCGCGCGCGAGCCATCGGCATAGCGGCCGACGAGAAACTTCACCATGTTGGCGATGTTCTGCTCGGAGCCCGCCAGCCAGTACTGCAGGGTGAGAAAGTACGCGCGCAGGTCCTGCGCCGTGCCGGGGATGAAGCGCAGGATCTTGGGCAGCATGCGCAGCGTCTTCATCTGCTGCGCGCCAGCGGTCGTTTTCGTGCTGCCGCCGGCGCCCGGCGGCTTGCCGCGCAGGCGCTTGAGAAAGGCCATCGCGCCACTCGCCGGTGTGGCCATGTCCAGCTTGCCCATGCGCGTGAGTTGGGTGACTTCGGGCGCCGACAGGGCGCAGACCATGGCGTCGCACAGCGCCCGGCGCGCCTTGAGGGCCGGCAGAATGGGCAGGAAGTGGTCTTCCATGAACAGCATGGCGCAGATGACGATGTCGCCCTGCGCGATGTCCGCCTTGCAGCGATCAAGCGCCTGCGGGTCGTCTCCCCATTCGGCTGCGGCGTGCACGGTCAGCATCAGGCCCGACATGCCGCGCACGAGCGAGCGGTGCGCGCGCTCCGTGGCGCTGGCGAGGTGACTGTCCATGGTCACCAGAACCACCCGCATGGCCGGCTGCGAAGCCTGGCCGTCAGCGGCTGAAATGAGCTTTGGCATCGTAGAGTGTCTCGATGGTGATGACGGGCAGGCCTTTGTCCCGGGCATAGCTTTCCGTGTTGCGGCGGGCCTTGCCGCGAACAAAAAAGGGAATCTTGCGAAGCTCCTTTTCCGCATCGGCACCCCAGGTCGCTTCTGCGGTGGCGGCTGGCAAGGGGGTGGCGGCGGGGTCTTGCGTCGACGTCCTGGCAGCCGCCGAGATCGCGATGTCCGCTTGCGCGGCGGCGTCGCGCACGGCCTCGTGCGCCGTGTCCGCGGCCGGTGGCCGCGGCGTGGCGGCGCCGCCCAGGTGCGACGGCGCGGCGTCCTCGTGAAATTCGGCGTCGCCGCGGAACATGCCGATCAAATGCTCTTCCAGGCCCATCATCAGCGGGTGGACCCAGGTGTCGAACATCACGTTGGCGCCCTCGAATCCCATCTGCGGGGAGTAGCGCGCCGGGAAGTCCTGCACGTGCACCGGTGCCGATATGACGGCGCAGGGCACGCCGGCCCGCTTGGCGATGTGCCGCTCCATCTGTGTGCCCAGCACGAGCTCGGGCTGCAACTCGATGATTTTTGCCTCGATCTCCAGGTAGTCGTCGCAGATCAGGGCCTCGACGTCGTAGAGTTTCGCGGCCTCGCGCACCTCGCGCGCGAATTCACGGCTGTAGGTACCGATGCCCACCACCTTGAAGCCCAGCTCGCGGCTGGCCACGCGCGCGGCGGCAACGGCATGGGTCGCGTCGCCGAAGACGAACACGCGCTTGCCGGTCAGGTAGGTGGAATCGACCGAGCGCGCATACCAGGCGGCGCGCTGGTTGGCCGCTTCAAGGGCCGGCGACGGGTCGATGCCGGCCAGTTGCGCGACTTCGGCGATGAAGTCCATCGTCGCGCCCATGCCGATGGGCACGGTTTTCGTCGCGGGCTGCCCAAAGCTGCGCGTGAGCCACGCGGCCGCGGTGGCTGCGATTTCCGGGTAGAGCACCACGTTGAAGTCGGCGTCGCGCAAGCGCCCGAGGTCGGCGGGCGTGGCACCCAGGGGAGCGACCACGTTGATGTCCACGCCCATGCGGGTGAGCAGTCCGCTGATCTCGTGCAGGTCGTCGCGGTGGCGAAAGCCCAGCGCGGCCGGCCCCAGGATGTTGCAGCGCGGACGCTGTCCGGGTGCGCGTGGCGCACGGGGTGCCGCGGGGCCGGCCAGCGCACGGACCATCTGGTAGAAGGTTTCCGAAGCGCCCCAGTTTTCCTTGCGCTGGTAGGAAGGCAGCTCCAGCGCCACCACGGGGATCGGCAGCTCGAGCGCGCGGCACAGGCCGCCCGGGTCGTCCTGGATCAGCTCGGCCGTGCAGGATGCGCCGACCATCATGGCCTGGGGCTTGAAGCGCGCGAAGGCATCGCGTGCGGCGTTCTTGAACAGCTCGGCGGTGTCGCTACCCAGGTCGCGAGCCTGGAACGTGGTGTAGGTGACGGGCGGGCGCTTCGGGTTGCGCTCGATCATGGTGAACAGCAGGTCCGCGTAGGTGTCGCCCTGGGGCGCATGCAGCACGTAGTGCACGTCCTGCATGGCGGTGGCGATGCGCATCGCGCCGACATGCGGCGGGCCTTCGTAAGTCCAGAGCGTGAGCTGCATGCGCGTGTGCCTCAGGCGGCCAGCCGCAGCTTGCGGACCAGCGGGCGGGTGAAGAGTTCGGCCAGGTCGCTCGCCTGGTCGTAGCCCTGGATGGGTGTGAACACCAGTTCGATCGCCCATTTGGTCGTCATGCCCTCGGCTTCCAGCGGGTTGGCCAGGCCCAGTCCGCAGACCACGATGTCGGGGCGCGCGGCGCGGCAGCGGTCGAGCTGGTTCTCCACGTGCTGGCCCTCGGACAGGACGGTGCCGGCCGGCAGCAGGGCCAGTTCTTCGGCCAGGTGCTGGCGGTGCAGGTAGGGCGTGCCGACCTCTACCAGTTCCATGCCGAGCTCGCGAGAGAGAAAGCGCGCCAGCGGAATCTCCAGCTGCGAGTCGGGAAAGAAAAAGATCCGCTTGCCGGCCAGCTGCACCCGCTGGCGGGCGATGGCCACGCTGGCGCGCTGCCGTGCGCTTGCCGTGACAGCGTCGAACTTCTCCGCGGCAATGCCAAATTCGGTGGCCGCCGCCTGCAGCCATTCGGTCGTGCCCTCGACGCCCAGCGGAAAGGGTGCGGGCAGGCGCTGCGCGCCCCGTTCATCCAGCGCGCGCGCCGTATCCGCGAGAAAGGGCTGGGCCAGCAGGTAGCGGGTGTTGGGCCCGACGGCCGGCAGATCGCTCGCATGGCGCGGCGGGAAAAAACGCACCGGGCCGATGCCGAGCTGCGCGAACAGCCGCGCGAACTGGTCTTCCACCACATCGGCCAGCGCCCCGACCACGAGCAGTGCGGCAGGCGCGTCGGCATCGGGCGGCGGCAGGCTGGGCACGAGCGATGCCAGGCAGGCGTCCTCGCCCTGTGTGAAGGTGGTTTCGATGCCGCTGCCGGAATAGTTGAGCACGCGCACCTGGGGCGAGAACGTGGCCGAGAGGCGGGCTGCCGCGCGCGACAGGTCCAGCTTGATCACTTCCGACGGGCAGGAGCCCACCAGGAACAGCAGTTTGATTTCCGGCCGGCGCGCGAGCAACCGGGTCACGACGCGGTCCAGTTCGGTGTTGGCGTCCGCCAGGCCCGCCAGGTCGCGCTCGTCGATGATGGCGGTCGCGAAACGCGGCTCGGCAAAGATCATGACGCCCGCGGCCGACTGGATCAGGTGCGCGCAGGTGCGTGAACCGACCACCAGGAAAAACGCGTCCTGGATCTTGCGGTGCAGCCAGATGATGCCGGTCAGCCCGCAAAACACCTCGCGCTGGCCCCGTTCGCGCAGCACCGGCGCATCGACGCAGCCCCCCGCTGCCTCTGCACGGATCGGGATCACCGCGCCCACTGGAGTAGCTTCGCCCGCGGCTGCGGTACGAGCCCCTTCGAGCGGCCGGGCGGGGCTCATGTGGCCAGCTCCGGCGAGCCAGCCGCGAGGCTGCGCGCGTGGTCGAGCCGCGCGGCGCGCAGCTTCAGCAGGAACTGGGTGGCGTTGATGGCATAGGTGGCGTAGGCCGCCAGGGCCAGGTACATGAGTTGGTGGGCGTTCAGGGCGCCGGTGGCCAGCGCGGCCAGGTAGGCGGTGTGCAAGGCGAGCACCGCCATGCTGAAAACGTCCTCCCAGTAGAACGCCGGTGCGAACAGGTAGCGGCCGAACACCACCTTCTCCCAGATGCAGCCCGTGACCATGATGGTGTACAGGGTCAGCGTTTTGACCACGATGGAGACATGGGCCGCCAGCAGGCCCTCCCCCGTGACCAGGTACCGAAGCACCAGAGCAAGGCTGATCAGGAAGACGAGGAATTGCAGCGGCGCCAGCAGGCCTTGCACCAGCGTCCACACGCTGGCATCGCGCCGCGCCCGCTCCGCCTGCGTGTACAGGGGGCGACCCACGGCCTTTCTGGGCTCTTGACCTTGCATCTGTCGTGTCTCCGGACAATGTTGCCGATGCCCCAATTTAGTCCTCTTGAATCGAACTGTCAATTTAACATGACGTAAATTAAAATTGACACCGCGGCCAGAAAGAGTAAAGTTTTTGCCATGAACTAAGGGGAAATACGCGGGCTGGTCCGTCAGCCGGCGCAGTAAAACCTCACAAGTTGTCGGAATTCCCGCCAGTCAGGGGCTAGGGTTTACCGGCTGTTTGTGCTAGTAATTCGGGGCTGCACAAGAACGCTTCGGCACGTACCGGGGCCCGTGGGCATCTCGCTGTCGCGCATGGCGCGAGGAGACAAAAACATGGGATCGCTCACGCACGAAGGGTCGTTGCAAGCGTACGGTGGAGAAGGATCGATGGCCTCATCGGACGGCTGGCGGACGGCCGGCGGCTGCGAGCCGGACGCCCCGCAACAGACCGCGGATGCCGGGCCGGCGGCGGTTGAACTGCGCATGGCACTGCTGGCGCGCGCCATCGAGCATGAAATCATTCCCCGCCTGATGATGGCGCACCGTGCCCCCAACGAATGCCTGGTCCCGCCGGCCCTCAGCACCGAGCGCGTCAGCCCGCAGGATGTGGAGCGCTTCGCCAGACTGGTTCTGGCACGCGACGAGGACCTGGCGCATGCCTGCGTGGAGGCCATGCGCCAGCGCGGCATTCCGGTGGAGACCATCTACCTGGACCTGCTGGCGCCGGTGGCGCGTTACCTGGGCGAGCTGTGGGAGCAGGATCTTTGCGACTTCACCGACGTGACCCTCGGTCTGGGCCGGCTGCAGCAGGTGATGCGTGAACTCAGTCCGGCGTTCGGGCAATCCGTGGACCACCCCACGAATGGGCGGCGCATCCTGCTGCTGCCGGGCCCGGGCGAGCAGCACACCTTCGGCCTGGTCATGGTGGCCGAGTTCTTCCGCCGGGCCGGCTGGGACGTGGCCGGCGGCCCCTGGGAGGCCGGTGCCGATCCGGTCATCATGGTGCGCCGCGAGTGGTTCGACGTTGTGGGTTTCTCCAGTGCCGTGGACATTCACCTGCCGGAACTCACCGACTGCATCGCGGGCGTCAGGCAGGCTTCCCTGAACCCGCATCTGGGCATAATGGTGGGTGGACCGCTTTTTGCTACGCATCCCGAATATGTGGAGCAAGTGCAGGCCGATGCTGCGGCGGCCGATGGCCGCCAGGCTCCGCTGATTGCCGAACAGCTCGTGTCCCGCCAGACGGGTGCAACACATGGGCGTGGGCGCAATGCGGGCGCCGCCTACTCTAGATGAAAGAATGGAATGCCGCAGGCAACGAGATCACAAGAACGAAGCGTCGGCCATTTTGGCAATCCCGAGCTGTTTCTTGCTGATCTTGATGCCGATATAGCGGCGTCCCTGATTGCCGCGTCCGCCGACGTCGTGCTGATCGTCGATGACACGGGTGTCATTCGCGACCTGGCTTTCGGCAGTGAAGAATTGCTCAGCCACGGCTACCAGGGATGGCTGGGCCAGCCCTGGTCGCAGACCGTGACCGCCGAGAGCCGTCCCAAGGTCGAGGAAATGCTCAGGGAGGCGGGCGACGGCGCCGGGCCGCGCTGGCGCCATGTGAACCACCCTTCTTCCGATGGCGCGGACCTGCCGTTGTCCTATTCGGTCGTGCCGGTGCGCCGCCACGGCAAGTCTGCCGATGCCGCGGGCCATTCGGTGGCGTTCGGCCGCGACCTGCGGGCCCAGGTGGCGCTGCAGCAGCGCCTTGTGAGCGCACAGCTCTCGATGGAGCGCGATTACTGGCGCCTGCGCCATGTCGAAACGCGCTACCGGCTGCTGTTCCAAGTGGCTACCGAAGCTGTGCTGATCCTGGACGCCGTGACCGAAAAACTGGAGGAAGCCAACCCGGCCGCGTATGCCGTGCTGGGCGACAAGGCGCGCCGCGCCGGCTGGAGCCTGGCGGACAGCCTGGAGCCGGCGAGCCTGGCGTCCGCCAGGCAGTTGCTTGCCGCGCTGCGCGCCAACGGCCGTTGCGACCCGCTTTGCGTCCGGCTGGCTGAATCCGGCACTGAACTCACGCTTTCGGCCTCCCTGTTCCGCCAGGAGAACTCGACCCACTTCCTGCTACGCCTGACACCGATCCAAAGCGCAGCACTGCCCGCTGGCAACAGCGCCAGGCAGTTGCTGCTCAATGTGATGGAAAGCGCGCCGGATGCCTTCGTGGTGACCGACCTGGAGGGCCACGTGCTCGCGGTGAACCGGGCCTTTCTGGAAATGGCCCAGCTGGCGAGTGAGGAGCTGGTTCGCGGCGAGTCGCTGGAGAAGTGGCTGGGCCGCACGGGGGTGGACCTGAATGTGCTGATCTCCAACCTGCGTCAGCGCGGTGCGGTGCGCCTGTTTGCCACCACCATGCGCGGCGAGTACGGCTCCGCGGCCGATGTGGAAATCTCCGCGGTGGCGGTGACGACGGGCGAAACCCCGTGCCTTGGCTTCACCATCCGCGACGTGGGCCGGCGTCTCTCCAGCGAGACACGCGGCAAGGAGCTGCCGCGTTCGGCCGGGCAGATGACTGAGCTGGTCGGGCGCGTCCCGCTCAAGGACATCGTGCGCGAGACCACCGACCTGATCGAACAGTTGTGCATCGAGGCCGCGCTGGAGCTGACGGGCGACAACCGCGCCTCGGCGGCGGAGATGCTGGGCCTGTCGCGCCAGAGCCTGTATGTGAAGCTGCGCCGCTTCGGCATTGGCGACAGCGTTGCCGAGGCGCAGGAAGCGCGTTGAGCGAGCCGCTGGCCGCCCGGCTGCGGGCCGCGACCGGCGCGTTGCACCGGCAGGTTGAGAAGACGCCCTTCATGGCCGCGCTGGTGGGCGGCCGGCTCGACGCGGCCGCTTATTGCCTGATGCTGCGCAATCTGGAGGCCATCTACGGCGCGCTCGAAGACGGCCTCGTGCGCCACGCCAGCCATCCCGCGCTCGCGCCCCTGAGTCTGCCGGCCCTGTTCCGCGCCGCCACCCTGCGGGATGACCTCGATGTGCTGCACGGCCGCACCTGGCGCGAAGAACTGGCGCTCGTGCCGGCAAGCGTGCAGTACACGGCGCGGCTGCGCCAGATCGCCGCGGCCGAGCCCGCGCTCTTGGTGGCCCACGCCTATGTGCGTTACCTGGGCGACCTGAGCGGCGGCCAGATGCTCAAGGGCATCGTCGCGCGCAGCCTGGGCCTGGCGACAACGTCGCGGGGCACCGCGTTCTACGATTTCGGCGTCCCGGCGCAGGCGGCCGCCCTGGCCCAGGCATTGCGGGGTGGCCTGAACCTGGCGGGCGAGGCGGCACCGGACAGCGCTGCCGTGGTGCAGGAGGCCGTGCACGCGTTCGAGGCGCATGGCGTGCTCTTCGTCGAACTGGCCGGCGCGTGCGGCCTGCCCGCCTGACGCCTCAATCGCCGTCGCTGAACACCTGCATGCGCCCGTAGAGCGAGGTGGCGCGGCGGGTGGAGCTGTCGATCTCCTCGATCAGCGCGGCCACGCCCGGCCCGGCGCCATCGGCGATGTCCATGGCCGCCACGCTGGCGTTCGCCAGCACCGCGCCCATCAGTTCGTCCGGCCCCGCGCCGCCCAGGCCCGCGGACGGGCGGGCCAGGCCCGCCTGCGCCAGCGATTGCTCCAGGCGCTGGCGCGCCGCCGCGGCGAGCCGGGTGTGGCTGAGGTCCTCGAAGATCAGGAAAAAGCCGAGTACCGATCCATCGCGGGCGGGCACCACCTCGGCACGCACGGTGACGGGCAGCCGGGCGCCGTCGCCGGTCTCCAGCTCCAGCGGCCCGCGCCAGGCGTGGCGGTCCTCGGCCAGCGCCGACAGCATGTGGCGCACGCGCGCCGGCTCGCTGAACAGCTGCGCCATCTCGTCCAGCGTGGCGCGCTCCTGGTTCGATCGGCGTGCCAGCCGGGTGAACGCGTCGTTGGCGAACAGCACACGCCGCGTCGCGTCCGCGATGACCACCGGCTCCTGCGAGTTGGCGACGGCGGCGCGCGTCTGCGCCAACTGGTGCTCCGCGATCAGCAGCCGCACCGCATTGACCTGCAGGATGATGTCGACCAGCGCGCCGCCGAAGGCGCGCGCCAGCGCGGTGTCGCTGCCGCTCCAGGGCAGCGCCGTGCCCCGCACGATCTCCGACCAGGCAGCGAACGAGCGGCGCGGTGACAGCTCCAGCGGGTCGTTGCCGACGACGGGTTTGGAGGGATCGCCCGCCCAGGTGACGGTCAGCAGCTGCTCCGAGCGAAACCACATCAGGTAGTCCGGCCGCGATGCGGACAGCTTGACGGCGAGCACGCCGCTGGCGGTGGCCGTGAGCGACTCCAGCGGCGGATGCGCGCGCGCCACCGAGGAACAGCTGAACAGGCCGTCCTGCTGCTGCCCGTCGACCCAGGCGGCTAGCGCGCGCAGCTGCGGGGTGGACGGTACCTCGCCGGCGGTGAGGATCTCGCCGTCGTGGAACAGGGCCGCGCCGGTGGCGTCCAGCGGCTGCAAAAGGGTGTGGGGGTTGCGAAACAGGGCCAGGCGCCAGTCGCCCTCGGTCGAGGTCGCCTCGATCAGCCGCTGCTCCAGCCGCCGCACCTGGATGGCCACCTGTGCGTGCGCGTAGTTCTCGATCGCCGCGATGCGCGTGGAAATCACCTCCGCCAGCAGGTCGGCCGCCGAGCGCACGGCAAAGCGCAGATTGCGCGGGGCGTAGTGGTGGCAGGCGATCAGCCCCCACAGCCTGCCCTCGCGCACCAGCGAGATCACCAGCGTCGCGGTGACGCCCATGTTCTTGAGGTACTGCAGGTGCAGCGGCGACATGCTGCGCAGCTGGCACATCGACATGTCGAGCTCCTCGTCGCTGCCCGGCAGGCGGCGCGGGATCAGCGCGGCCGGCGCGTAGTGAACGTCGACCAGCACGCGCAGCCGATTGCGGATGTAGAGCTCGCGTGCGCGCTGTGGGATGTCGCTGGCCGGGTAGTGGTGGCCCAGCAGTGAATCGAGCCGCGGGTCGCGGGCCTCCGCGATGATTTTCCCGTGGCCGTCCGGGTCGAACTTGTAGACCATCACCCGGTCGTAGCCGATCAGGTCGCGCAGACGCTTGACCACAGCGTCCGACAGCGTGCCAATGCTCGACGCGGCGCTGAAGCGCTCGATCGACTCGCGCACATGCGCAAGCAGTTGCTCCTGCGCAATGGCCAGCGGCTCGACGCCGCCGGCGCTACCCGTGATGGGTTCGATCTCGATCAGCAACACGCCACCCGCGATGCGGTGCACGGTCCCCTCGCATTCGAGGGCCGGGCGGCCGTCGATCGGCACCAGGCATCTCACCGGCGCCGGCTCGGCCAGCTCCCCCGAGGCGGCGCGCAGGATGGCGGCCGGCAACTCGTCGCCGAGCCGGCTCAGGCCGTGCGACAGCAGGTCGCCGGGCGCCAGGCCCAGCAGTGCCTCGCAGTTGCTGCTGACCTGGACGATGCGCATGTCTGCCTCGGTCACCGACAGCAGCAGGCCATGCGGCTGGACTGATCCGGCGAGGTGGATCAGCTCGCGTTCGCAATTGGTGAGGTCCGCCTGGCCAAAAGCGGGGCTGTGCAGCATCAGCTGCTTTCCGTGCCGCGGGCGTCGCCGCCGCGCGGCGGCATGTCGATGGTTTCCACCGGCACGCCCAGCAGACCGGCCGCCGCCGCGGCATCGCCCTCGGTGCGATCGAGCGCCACGGAGATGAAATGGCGTTCGAGCAGGTGGGCCGCCAGGCGCAGCAGCTCGGGCATCGGCGAACTGCCGACGCGGGCCGAGAGCTGCTCCATCGCCAAGGCCAGGGTGTCGTTGCCGCCCTCGGCGCGCGCGGCGGGCTGCGCTTCCTGATGGATGGTGAACCCGATGCATTCCTGGTCGCCCTCGGTGAGCAGAGCGGCCGACAGCTTTACCGCGCTCATGCGTGCGTCGGTCGACAGCAGATGCGACTCGAAGCGCCGCGCGATGCCCTGGCGCCGCACCTGGGCGAGCAGGTTGGCGAACTGGTCGTCGGACACCCCGATCCAGTCCATGAGCGGCCGGCCCTTGACCGCCGCTTCGGTGTTCATGCGCACCAGCTTGAGGAACGCCGGGTTGGCCAGCATGACGCGGCCACCCGAATCGGTGACCACCACCCCATCGCTGGTGCTGTCCACGAGCCGCGCCAGCGTCGCATTGAGGTCGGCGGAGGCGCCGGGCATGTCCATGGTGCGCACCCGCATCAGCAGCCGCATGGCTTCCTCGGTGCGAAACGGTGTGGCCGCCACGTTGGTGGTCGTGAGCCTTCCCAGCAGGCGGGCGCGGATCTCGGTGGGCTGGCCGCTGGCGCGCGACGAGGCCAGCAGGTCCTCGATCGCGGCGCGCGAGATGCGCTCGAAACCGAAGCCGGCCGCGCGCCCCACGAGTTGCTCCACCGGCAGTTCGAACAACCCGGCTGCCGCCTGGTTGGCCTCCAGGATCTCGAAGGTCTGCGCATCCACGACCAGCACCGCGTCGGTGGCGACCTGGAACAGCAGCCGGTAGCGCGCCTCAGCCTGGCGCGCACGCCAGTAGCTGCGCTCCATTTCATGCTGCGCGTCCAGGAAACGCTGCTGGATGGCCGCGATGGCACCCAGATCGCGGCCGACGGCCAGCAGGGGGCCATCCAGGCCCAGGCGAATGGCGGTGTAGGCCACGGCCAGGCTGCCGCCATGGTCCAGCGGGTGGTTGATCTCGCGGCTTCTGGCCAGGCCGGTGGAGGTGACCTCCTGAAGCAGCAACTCGACCTTGCGGCGCGTGTCCTGCGTGACCGTGTCGGCCCAGGGGCGACCTATCCATTCGTGGGCGGCCTGTTGCAGCGGCTCGGCGCTGCCCTGCGCCACATTGCGGATGACGCCGTCATCGTCCAGCACGAGCGCAATGTCGCTGGCCAGGGAAACAAAGGTCTGGGCCAGCTCGGGTGCCCAGCCCGAGAGTGCGCTGAGGTCGGGCGGTTGCGGGCGGCGCACGCTCATCGCGCGCCTGCTTGGGAGCGGGAACGGATGACCTCGGGGGGAGCTTGGAGCATGTGCGGGATTCTAGGCGGCCGCGTGGTGCCCGCCTACCCGAGTTTTTACTGTAAATCCTGATTGACACATTTGACTGTAATGTCAAGAATTGCTCATGCAGTTGCCCGCCTTCTCGGCCATCGCCGAGCTTTTCAAGCCCATCACCTGGTTCCCGCCGATGTGGGCATTCGCTTGCGGCGTCATAGCCTCGGGCGTGCCCATGCAAGGCAAGTGGACGCTGGCGATCATGGGTATCGCGCTCGCCGGCCCGTTCGTTTGCGCCACCAGCCAGGCCGTCAATGACTGGTTCGACCGCGAGGTGGACGCGATCAATGAACCGCAGCGGCCCATCCCCTCGGGCCGCATGCCGGGCCGCTGGGGCCTGTACATCGCTATCTTCTGGACCGTGGTGTCGCTGGCCGTGGCCAGCCTGCTCGGGCCCTGGGGCTTTGGCGCCGCAACGGTCGGCCTGGTGCTGGCCTGGGCCTACAGCGCGCCGCCGCTGCGCCTGAAGCGCAACGGCTGGTGGGGCAACGCGGCCTGCGGTTTCAGCTATGAGGGCATCGCCTGGACGACCGGCGCGGCCGTGATGGCCGGCGGCCAGATGCCTGGCGGCGCCTCGCTGGCGCTGGCGGCGCTGTACAGCGCGGGCACCCACGGGATCATGACGCTCAACGATTTCAAGGCGATCGAGGGCGACCGGCGCATGGGCATCCGCTCGCTGCCCGTGCAGCTCGGGGTGCGGGGCGCCGGGCGCGCCGCGTGCTGGATCATGGCGCTGCCGCAGATGGCCGTGGTGCTGCTGCTGGCCGCCTGGGGGCGCCCGGTTCATGCGGTCGCGGTCGGCCTGCTGCTCGGCCTGCAGTTGCTGTTGATGGACCACTTCATGGCCAGCGTGCGCGAACGCGCGCTGTGGTACAGCGGATTCGGGGTGCCGGTGTTCGTGGCGGGCATGATGGTCAGTGCCTTTGCCGTTCGCGGACTTCAGGGCGCGGTGACATGAGCGCCTGCCCCTATTTCGGCTGGACCCATGTGCTGCGGGTCGGGATGGTTCAGGCCTGCCTGGGCGCCGTGGTGGTGCTGACCACCTCCACGCTGAACCGCGTGATGGTGGTTGAACTGGCGCTGCCTGCCCTGCTGCCGGGGCTGCTCGTGGCGCTGCACTACCTGATGCAGGTGGCCCGCCCGCGCATGGGTTTCGGCTCCGACACGGGCGGGCGCCGCACACCCTGGATCATCGGGGGCATGGCGGTGCTGGCGGGCGGCGGCTCGCTGGCATCGCTGGCGACGGCCTGGATGGCGCACAACCGCGGGGCTGGCATTGCGCTTGCGGTCATCGCGTTCATGCTGATCGGCCTGGGCGTCAGCGCGAGCGGCACCTCGCTGCTGGTCATGCTGGCCAAGCGCGTGGAGCCGGCGCGCCGCGCCGCCGCGGCCACGGTGGTGTGGGTGATGATGATCGCCGGTTTCGCGGTGACGTCGGGCGCGGCCGGCGCCTTGCTCGACCCCTATTCGCCCAGCCGGCTCGTGCTCGTCACGACCGGCGTGTGCCTGCTGGCCCTGGCGCTCACGCTGGTGTGCGTGCGCGGCCTGGAGGGGCCGGCCGCGCAGCCGGCCGACCCCGCCGGCGCTCCGGCCGAACAAGCCCGCTTCATCCACGCGCTCGGCCAGGTGTGGCGCGAGCCGGTGGCGCGGCGCTTCACGGTGTTCGTGTTTCTGTCGATGCTGGCGTACAGCGCGCAGGACCTCATCCTCGAGCCTTTCGCCGGCACGGTGTTCGGGCTCACGCCCGGCCAGTCCACCAGCCTGTCTGGCGTGCAGCATGGCGGTGTCTTGCTGGGGATGCTGCTGATGGCCCTGGCGGCCACCGTGGCCGCGCGCATGGGTTGGCCCGCCGGAGCCTCGCTGCGCGGCTGGACCACGGGCGGTTGCCTGCTTTCCGCCGCGGCACTGGCGAGCCTGGCAGGCGCGGGCCTCGTCGGCCCGGGTTGGCCGATGCGTACGACCGTGTTTGTGCTCGGCGTGGCCAACGGGGTCTTCTCCATCGGCGCAATCAGTTCGATGATGCGGCTCGCGGCCGAGGGGCGGCACGCCCGCGAGGGGGTCCGCATGGGGCTGTGGGGTGCGGCGCAGGCCATCGCCTTCGGCCTGGGCGGCTTGCTGGGCACGGCGGCCAGCGATCTGGCTCGGTGGTTGATCGCATCGCCCGGCGCCGCGTACGGGAGCGTCTTCGCGCTGGAGGCGCTGCTGTTCCTGCTGTCCGCCGTGCTGGCCTGGCGCCTGGCGGGTCCCCAGGAATCGCAACGGAGCGCGGCAGGGACCGCGCCCGGTTTTCCGGGGGCCGCCACATCCCTCTCCACCGAATGAAAGACAGGTGAATCCCATGACACAGACAGACACTTTCGACGTGGTGGTGGTGGGCGGCGGGCCCGCCGGCGCTACGGCTGCCCATGAACTGGCGCGCCAGGGCCGCTCCGTCCTGCTGCTGGACCGGGCGGGGCGCGTCAAACCCTGCGGCGGCGCCATTCCGCCCCGGCTCATCAAGGATTTTGCGATTCCCGACCACCTGCTCGTGGCGCGTGCCACATCCGCGCGCATGGTGTCGCCGCGCAACCGGCGCGTGGATATTCCCATCGACGACGGGTTCGTGGGCCTGGTCAACCGCGAGGACTTCGACGAATGGCTGCGCGTGCGCGCGGCCGAAGCGGGCGCCCTGCGGCGCACCGGCACGTTCGAGCGCCTCTCGCGCGATGCCGACGGCGTGAGCGTGGTCCACTTCCAGGCGCGTCGCCCGCACGAGCGGGGCGAGGGCGTGCCCGCGAGCGTGCGCGCACGCGCTGTCATCGGGGCCGACGGCGCGCGCTCCGGCGTGGCCCGGGATGCCGTGCCGGGCGCCGAGAACACCCAGTACGTGTTCGCGTACCACGAGATCGTGC
>Ga0116227_10006800_pt1 | contig 22876 bp, 14 predicted proteins | sample S1TSphgellanicum_FD_89693 | JGI IMG/M metagenome (GOLD analysis project Ga0116227, IMG submission 89693) | Host-associated microbial communities from peat moss isolated from Minnesota, USA - S1T2_Fb - Sphagnum magellanicum MG | ecosystem: Host-associated > Plants > Peat moss > Unclassified...
GCGGAGGTAGGTGGTAGGTAGGACGGGGGGAGGTAGGTGGTAGGTAGGACAGGGGGATGTAGGTGGTAGGTAGGACGGGGGAAAATTTTGGGGTAGAGAAGAGGTGGAAAAAAAAAAAAAAAATCGGGCAGGGGGGATGAGATTTTCGTCCATCCAGAAAACGGCCTCAACGGGCTCATCCGCAACTGGTGCATTGGTGGGTGCTAATTCACTCCAGCCAAAAAGTTAAACCCTAGTACCTGAGAACCCCCCATATTTAAAAAAAACATTGACCTTAACTGGAGGTTCTGGATTTTTAAAAAAATCAAAATCAAAACCTTACCCTGAGGTTCTTTCAAGAAATAATAATAAGAGGGAACCGACCCTGGAGGTTCTCCAACAAAAAAATAGAGAACCACCCAACACTGGTTGTAACTTGTTGTCCATATATATATATCTATCACTAGGAAATTTCTGACTAATCTTTCCAGCAAAAGAAAAAATATCCATCTCAAACAAGGTAAAAGAAAGGGGAAAGGCCCATCCATACAGAAGGTTGGTACCTAGTGTCCTTTATCAAAAAGTAATACTGCTTTGGACAACTAAAAAACAACAAGTCCATACTTCCATGCCCCATTTCCCTCTGTCCATGACTGTCCACTTCTGCTCTTCCTGCCATCTCCACCCATGTTTTGGGTCCCACTGTCCTGGGCCACTATAAACTCATTGTCTTCTTCTTCAAAAAAACAAATCTGAACAAAAGTGACCCAAAGGAAAGGTATTGGGCACAAGAGCACAAAGTGTGTGCATTCATTCACAATAGACCCTTTTTTCAACTTTTCTACATTTGTGAATGAAAATAGGGAATCTTTTGAAATTTCAACAGTATTAAAATCTTCAACATGGAATCTTCAAAATTAATTAATTAGTTATTCAACAGACATTATTTTGTTAAAGTTGGCTCTGCACTAAATACTGGGAACAATTGTGGGGAACATTTGGCAAGACGTATATGGGATGTAATTATTAAGAAACACATCTGAAGGACACAATGGGAACTATAGAAACAACATAGTGAACATTTAGCAAAGCACATGGGATAAAATTAAAGAGCATGTGTAGGGGACAACATGAGAACTATGAGGAACAAAATGAGGAACAAATTTGACAAAAAAATGTGGGACTAAATTAAGGTGCACATGGAGAAAAAAATCCAGAACACCATTGAGAAGATAGTTTGGAAATTTTATTGGGAATATTGCTAGGGAACAGAACTTCTAAACCCAAACAATTCTCAAAGTTCCTCCTTACTCCAAATTGGACCCCACAGGTCCCCACCCTGGAAAGAAAGAAAGAAAAACCTGAGCCTCTTCTACTAACCTCATTAGTTGCCTACCAAATATTTTCCTAAGTGTGTTCAACACCCATTTTTGCCCTGAGTAAATACCCTGTCTTTGATTCCAGGTACCTTTTCAGCCCGTGTCTCTCCTACTTTCCTTCTAGACTTTATTTGTGATATTTTGGTTGGAAGTTGTTGAAGAAAGGTGGGTGTACACCTACTAGTAAAAAGTTTACGGTAAAGTTATCTGTAAAGTCACCCTCTCTTTTACCCCCTATCCCCTCTTTCACCAGTATTCGCAAAGTTAAGAATTTTTTGTGCTGCCTAGCTAAGTTGGTGAAAATCTAAAGTCACCCTCTCTTTCACCCATGTCCTCTCTTTCAGTGGTATCCGCAAAGTTAAGAAATTTTTGTGCTTTCTAGGTAAGTTGGTGAAAATCTAAGACTTTGTCATTGTCATGGTGAACATGCAAGGTTTTAAATGTCGGGAAAAGCCTGAGGCTGCAGGCTTTACAAGAATAAGGGCCCGCACAAGGCAAGTGGGCAGGCCCCATTTCAGTAAAGCATGCGGCCTTGGGCTTTACGGAATGTAAATATCTACCCCAATACAAAAGTCAGGAACAGGTCTTTAGGAGGTGTCACACTTACCTATATTAGAAGGGCAAATGGGTGGAGGCCTTTTCAAGGTAACTTATAGCATTGAGCTGGGTCCCATGATCCATGGCATCAAAGGGGTGCACTCCACTCTAGATTAAATGAACAAGGCCCAGGGGACTTTAAAAAGTTATTTCTTATCACTCAAACCAACTTTGAGCTAAGATCAGTCTCAATTTGGATCCAGTTCTTAATAACTGAGACCCAGAAATGGCAATTAGGTATCCCCAAGCTCCAGTCCTAATCATTTTTCAAGAAATGTGTTCTAGTTCCAGTTCCACACATAAGAATCAGGAATCCATCTGGTTGCGAGTCTGGTTCTTGTTTTGAAAATCAAACCTAGTTCAGATCTGGTTTTTACTGACTGAAATCAGAACCAAGGGTTGCCACGTTGCTACCGATGTTGTGTGTGTGAATGGTGTAACACTGAAATAGTATCAAGTTTCTTTTTATGGATGGATGGAATGTGAAAACTTTAAAATGCTATGGATGAAAGGCAAAAGGTGACAAACTACAGGATGGTTGGGCATCATGAAGGGTTGTGAATGTCAAAAGTTCAATCTCTCTTGTTCTTTTTTGCATTTGGTCATTTTTGTTGGCTTGTTGGTTATATGCTTATGATGTTTTGTTCTTCATAAGAGTGGCACTATTGATTTGAGTTCGGTGATGGAATGGATTCTTTGTTGTTGATGTAATGGCTCTTTGACGGAAATGCGTATCACACTACACAAGTATGGTTGGTTCGGAGTTTCAACGCCATCAATGAAAGGTGGTCTGAAAACTTGGATAAATAGAGGTTCCCATGGAAGGAAGCAATAGATGCATCTGGAGCTAAATTTTTCTTCTGTTGTGCATGTGTGGTGTTTGTAGAATGTGTTGAGTATAGATTATATATACAATTGGGGAAAAATGCCCATTGTTGGTCTTTAAATTGCTTTTTGGAATCGACATTCCGCGATGTCATGGACTTCATGAAGGAAATAGAGGATTTAGTTGTAAAAATCATGGACCATAACAAGGGAAATGATGATAGCATCTAGGATTTCATGAGCGGTCATGGTGGCAAATTCATCTTGTTTATGGTTGGCAATTGTGGGAAATTGTCAGTCTATTTGTGTTTGAAAAAAAATACCTTTGCAAGAGCTTTGGGGAAATGAACTATGTGGAAGGGTGTGGGTTTCATGAAATTTTGATGTTGCACTATCCAATATTCTGTCTTTCTCTGTCCACTTTCTATGGGAAGATTTGATGAGATTGGGGCATCTATTGGGATTTTAAATTTAGTGTTGAGAGGTAAGTTGCCATAAAGTATGACTAGTTGGTTCTTGAGAGGAAATTGAAAGAGATCTAATCCTTTGAGGTCCAGAGTATGTATGTTGTAGAAGTCATAATATGATTAAGGTTAGGAATTAGATATGTTTCATTCAATGTATTTTCACTTTGATGAGTACGTGATTAGTAAATTGCAAATGCATTGATCTTGTTAGGGTGTTTTCTAGTTAAGTCACCCCTCCCTTTTTGGCAACTATGGTTTAGGACTTACGCTATGTGTAAGTGTATCCCATAATGAAATTTATTTACAATTTGTGTGAATGTTTAATATTCATCTACACTTGTGTAAATGTAAAAATAAATACATTTATATGGTTTTACATGGCTATGTAAAGCAATGTTAGTGTAAAATAAATATATTTATATGGTTTTATGCAGTTATGTCAAATAATGTGAAAAATGTGATTTTTACTTGGGGAAAGATAAATTTCAGACTATTTTTGGTGATAGGCCAATCAAATGGTCCATTGTAAGAAAAAAAAAAAACCATTAAACATTTGTGCTTTGGGTTGATTTGGGATGCACCACACTTAGTTTAATAAATTAATATGGATCATAATAAGTACTTAAAGCTCTTGTAAAAGCTTAGGTCGAAAATGATGATGAACAAAGTTAGGAATAAAAGTTTTACTCAAGCAATGAAGTGGGGCAAAATATGCATTCAAGATATTCCTTGAAATAACACCACCATAGTCCCATATTGGTAGAACATGTTAATTATGTTTGAGGAGTATCATTTTTTGTAAAAGGTCAATCAAATTGGTCCATTGCAAAAAAATAAAATTGAGCTTCACGATGCACCCAAAACTAATTAATATGGATTTGTAAGAAGGTATGGTCATTAAGGATATATAATATATAGACTTACACATCTCAAAACATTTACACGAGGTTGTGCGAGTGTATTTGACAAATATTTACATTGGCTAGCTGAAAGTGTAAAAAATCTAGATGTGTAAGTGTAAATGATTTACATTTACACAAGATTTACATGTTGTATATACAACTATTGACATTTACATGAACAACATTGGTTGTTATTCATTTAAAAGGTATCTAATGTTGTTCATGTAAGTGTTTTCGTATCCAACAAAGTGAATATCCACCCAACCTTCTTATCAAAGCTAAACATTGACATTTGTGATTTATCATACATTATATATAAACATGTTAGTTGTCAAATATGTAGGTGTGCACTAATGTTTTTTTTTTCCATTTTTGTTATGTAGCAAAGGCGGTGATCATCCATAAACCGATTTAGCCAAATTTGGCTACTAACAAAATATGAAATGAAATCTTTTAACATCTTTATATATATTTATGGCTACTATTTGAACCCTGTACATAAATCTGGAGACATTTTACAATTTTTTTGAAAATTTCCCAATGTCATGAAACTTTCTTAAAAAAGGTTGATGTTCACAAGTTAAATACATTAACTTTAGACAAAAAAAGTGTGAAGGATTTGTCAAAAATTGCAATATATATATTAAAATAGGTGTTTGTTTAGACACAACCATTCCATAATTTTCTCAAATTGTGCCCCCTCGCTTTACTTTTGTACTATCAAAAAGCTCTTGATAAAATTAACTTAATTAGAAAGCTATGAACCTTTGACATGGGAAGATTCATAATTTGACAATTGTGATATTTTTAGGAAACAAATGTCATTGCAATGTAGCCTTCACTAGTAATTGAAGAGTATAGAAAATAAGGTGGTCCCATTTTAGTGGCAAAGTGTAAGGTAAAACATGAAGGTAATAACATTCCAAGAATAAAGGTGCACATGAAGCAATAAAATTGCTACCTACTTTTAGTGTAGCTTTTGCTTGAGGGCTTTTGTTGATATAAAATTGTAATTGTTTGATTTTTCTTTCCAATTTTGTTTTGTTTTCTTAGGTGATGAAATAATTCAATTGTGTTTATTTATTGGTACAACACAGTATGTGATATCAGGAGCTACGAACCCAAAAAAACATAGCAAAGAAATAAACCCAAAAGGATGTCCTTATTTAGAAACACTCAATAAAAGGCAAGAACTTTGCAAAAAACCTAAAAAATGAAGCACATTACACCTATTCTTCAATATTAGGATGGATCTTATGCTTACAAATAGGTGTAAGATCCCTCCCACTCTTAAAGAATAGCTATAAGAACTTTCCCCTTTGTATGTGTCATGATTTATGTATGTTTAATGTAAGATAGGGATTGAAAATAAAGTTGTTTAGGGAATGAAGGCCCAAATGTGACATGGGAATGAAGTGTTAAACCCAAATTCACAAAACAAACTTGTTTGAAATCCTTACACAACATAAAAATCTATAAAATCCTAAATGACTTCAATTCCTTTCCTTTTGAAAGGAGGCACCTTGTGCGTAAGGTTTTTCATGAAAATGAAAAACCTTACGTGTAAGGTGCAAGGTGAATTCCTATGTTGAGGTAGAAATTTTACGGAAAGGGTAGGCACTAATGTTGGGTGGTTTTTCATTTTTTGTGAGAACCATTAGGGTTTTGATTTTCACATGCCATTTGAAGAATTGAACCAATTATCAAAAATTTCCACAAAAAAACTAACCAAGGTATTAGACCTTTGAAAAAATTAAAGTTCAACAAGGTTTTTAAGTGTCGATTTAAAAAAATTTAAGACTAATCGATTTTCAAATGCAGTTATTATTAGTTGGTTATCAAAAATTCAATTATTTCTAGTAAAATGATTTTTTAAATACAAAAATTACTAGAAAATGGTAAAAATAGCCAAAAATGAAAAAAAAATCCTTCATATTTTAATATTTCATAACTTCATCTTATTTAAATGGACCTTCAAAATGATTGAAATCTTCTTTTAACTTTAATATATTTTTCAATTAACTCCACTAAATTAGAAGATTTTCACTCAACTTAAATTTGTTAATATGTTAGCTAAAGAAAAAATGTTATTTGTTTCAATTTGAAATCATACAATGTTTAATCTTTGGTAGAACAAAAAACCAACAATAAGACACATGGATTTGTGCTTCTCCCACCATTGAAACGAACATTTGATATCCTTGATGTCCACTTAGTATCTTTTGAAAATTTGCAACTTTTTGCCCATAAGCTTTTTCATTGGCTCATTAGTGTTGGTAGTTTGTTCAAAAATATCTAACTTGTAATCTTTTCAATTGGATCTACACAATCACCTTTAGATTTTAACAAAAGATGTAAATGATTATGGCATTTGATAAGCATGGGATATAATGATTTCTTATCATATTTTTCAACAATATCCACACCTTTTTGTGGCCAACATAAAACAATATTAGGCAAAAACTTTTAAACCTATGGGCTATCATCAAAGACAACATGTTATAAGTTTTACATCATATTTCTTTAAAAAGCCATGAAAGACTCCAATGCCTTTGAAACCTCCTTTTTCATGTTAAACACCAACAAAGACAACCCAAGAATAACCCCAAAATCATCATCTATCAAATTTATTAAGGTTGGTGGGATTTAAGCTTTTATCCCCAATTTCAAACACATTGTTATTATAGAATGCAATGCATCATTTAACAACTAATGGCCTTGAAATTAATTCATAACACAAGCACTCAAAACTAGGGAAATGTAGTAAAAAATTGGAAAAATATGCCATGTAAAAGGAGGAAGCACTTTTCCATTGATTTTGATAGAAGTTAATCTATTGTAACAAAAGCTAATCATTATAAAATTATAAAGTTTTTTGGAACATAATCACTTTGAAGGCAAACTATAAACAAAGTTTAACATTCAATGCTAATATTTTCAAACTCTAGTTCAAATTAAAAACTAAAAACTAAAATTTAAAATCTAAATGATCTATGTTCAAAGAAAAAATCTAAATGATTGTAGAAATATTTCAAGTTGAAAAAAAAAAAAAAAACTTATATTAATTGGAGTGTTTGGTTTTCTTAAATGGATATTAGAATCCTCACAAGCCTTGTTCCATTCTCATTTTCTTTTTCCAAACTTTTTAAGCCAAGTTATACATTTTCACAAATCTAGTTAAATTTCATGTCAAATTTCTTGCCAAGGCTTGACTAATAACTTCTATTGCTTCAAACAAACTAACAATGACATGTTTTGGTTATCAATTAGCCCTTAATGTTTTTATCACATGAATAAAAATGTCATGTGCACCTTGAAACATTCACAAATCAATTTTGTTGTAGTATTTCGTTTTGTTATATTTTGGTAGAACATACCATTGTTCTATTCTTTCCATCAAGTTAGGCAACACTTTTTGAACAATTTTTTTGACCATTTAAAGACATAAATGCAAGGCCGTACACTTCATCCAAATATTTTCCACAAATTGCATTGGCAAGTGATTTTTGACAAATAGAATGTTTAAATCTTGCAAAAATTCTTTTTGTTACACATCATCCTTTTTGAAAAGATCTTTTGTAGCAAAAAAATTGAATTGTTTTGTTAAAAAGATTAGAATTTTTTTTTGTTGGTTGTCTTTGAATAGTTTTTGTAATGAACTATTGACTTCCTTCAATTATTTTTTTGCAAGGATGGCATGGTCTACATTCACAAGTTTGTTGAAAGTTGTTCTACCATTTGTTTGTAATATGAAATTAAACTTGTTCTTCCCTAAGTTTTGGGATTAGATGCATTAATAGGATTGTGTAACAAATAATACAACACATCATTTCAGGAATTTTACTATCAACTTTTTTCTAATTGTTACAACAAAAAAACCATATTTTCCATGATGTTTCCATTTAATTTTTTGAACATGCAAATTTTGAAGGTTCATTTTCATTATGTCTTCTTCAATTTTAGGAACTTTGTTGGTTTTTGTTTTAAAATTGGGATGATCTTTAAACAATTTTTTCACAAGAACATCATTGGGAAATCTTTGGATGTTGCATTTTTAGTTGAAGTTTTTTTTTTTCATTTTCATTTGATTACTCCATTTTTCAAAAAGTTCAAGAGTGTTATTCAACAAGAATGGAAAAACTAAAACAAACAAAATTGTACGAAAGAGATTATTTTAATTTTTTACTTACAAATTGATTTTAATTATTTAAACCCTACAATATAACTCAAAACATTTACCAACATTTACAAGGTCAAAATAACTCATTTAGCCCACCTTTCTTTTGTAAAAACTGAGTATGAAAAATGAATTGTAATGTAATGCAAAAACATTATGTATGAATCTTGCAAACAACAAACATATTTATTGATGTTAAAATCATGCCAAGTTTAGTAACAAACAAATATTGGAATTGGAACTTAAAAAATATTTCACCAAAATAAATGGAAAGATAAACATTAACATCTAAACAAAAAAACACATAATTATAATAATCATAGTTTCAAAGTTGTATTCAATGGTGAATCCAAACTCCTCACTCCCAAACCTACACAAAGCAAATGGGGGGATGTACCAAATTGATAAACAACAACAAAAAGCTAAACAACAAGAGGAGCTAAACAATAACACAAGAGGAATTAAACAACATGCATGGGAATTAGGTCAAAATGGTACTTGAGTTAGGGCGAGTTGAGTAGCAACAAGAAAAACCAAACAACAACAAGGTGAGTCTAGTAATAGCAATAAAAGAATCGAACAACATCAACAAAAATAATTGAGTAGTAACAAGAAGAGTCAAACATCATGACAAAAAGAATTCAACAACACAAGAGGAACTAAATAGCATGCATGAAAATTAGGTCAAAATAATATTTGAGTTTGGAGGAACTAAGTAGTAGCAAGAAAAACTAAACAACAATAAGACAAGTCGAATAGTAACAATAGAAGAGTCGAACGACACAACAATAGGAGTTGAACAACAACATGCATGGGAATTATGTCAAAATGGTACTTGAGTTTGGAAAAGTTGAGTAGCAACAAGAAAAACCAAACAACAACAAGATGAGTCGAATAACATAACAAAAATAACTAAGTAACAAGAAAATGAAGTTAACAATTAAAAAGATTAGTCGATTAACAATTAAAGTAATCAAACAACATAATAAAAAGAATTAAATAACATAACAAGATAAGTCAATCAACAATAAGAGGAATCAATTATCAACTTAAGAACAACACAAGAGGAGTCTAAAGAAGAGTAAGAAACAAATAATAATGACAATAGAAGAATCAAGTAACAACACAAGAGGAGCCAAACAACAATTCTATAAAAAGAATAGAGTAATGACACAAGAAAAATCGAATAACAATACTGTAAGAGGAATTGAATAGCAACACAAGAGGAGCCAAATAATAATGTTACAAAGAAGAGTTGAGTAACAACATAATAGGAATCAAACAACAATGTTACAAGAGGAGCGATTAGCAACACAAGAATAATTGAATAATAACATCATAAGAAGAGTTGAACAACAACACAAGAAAACCCAATCAAGCCAACAAAAAACTTCAACTTATAAGCCAAAAAATACAAAACACAAAAACAAATTTTCAATTTTAAAACATCATAGAGCTTTAAGACACAAACCAAAAGCACAAAATAAATTAAATAACAAAGTGGGACCCAAATAGAAAGTGAAGAAGAGTGGAGAAAAAATTTAGTGTTTACCAATTGTGATGGTAGTTGGTTGAAAATTGAGAATTGTACCTTATTCTATTCAAGTACCCTGTTAGGTATATTGCTTTTGAGATTTAAATAAAAGGACACACTATAGGGGTCAATCTTCACCCCATTGACACCTTGTGGGTCGAGTATCAGCTCAAATTTCATTGTAAATATTATTTGATTTTCTTGATGAAAATCGACCTAAACTCATGGCAAGTTTTTCTTCATTTATGATACCCGCCTAATGGTAGTCATTTTGGGGATACCCTACATAATGAGGCAAGAAGTTATTACCCCCCCTTCCCCCCTAAAAAAAATAGTAACTTGCCATGAGTAAAAATAGTAAAAAATAGCTAACATCTTGCTTGAGATGGGTAAAAACAAAGGTGGGGGATAACATTGCCATAATGTCATGCTAGACTTGTGTATGGCCTCTTATTATGCCCTTTATTATATTACGGGAATGGCCTCTTATTATGCCCTTTATTATATTACGGGAATGGCCATTATGGGGGCTTTAACCCCTTAATTGGTTCATTGTAGTGAAATTAAAATTGTTGGGAAGTTGGCTCAAACTACCCAAGTCATTATTAGAAAACATGTCTTTTTTTTCCTTATTTTTGTTGACTAAAAGAGTAAAAAATAACGTCATTGTTGACTGAAATTTTGACTATTTCAATTGACAATGACATTTTTTCGACTCTTTTAATCAATAAAAAAAAGTTTAATAAAAAAAGACGTGTTTTTCTATTAGTGAATGGAGACTAGAGACATTACCAACAATTAGAGACCCAATTTGATTTGGGATTTTTTTCCAGTGTTGGGCGGGTATTTGAAGGTTTGCTAAATATTAACCAAGTTTTACCCCATGTATATATATAGATATATATCCACAAATGTTGAATTTTTAAAGAATTGACCTTGCGTCGTACCCAAACATTTTAGAAAGTTGGTACTTGCCCCCACTTCATAACCAAAACTTTTAGAAATTCAAATAGCTTAACCATACCTGATATGAAGGGAAATAAATGGAAAGGATATCTCCCAAAAACTTATATACCCTTTTATTATTCAATTTACACCCTTTCAACATATTATAGTTAGGGTCAAGGATTTTGTAGTTTGTAATGCGCATGCTTATTTCATTTTTCACAATAGCTTGAACTTGCAAGTTCACTTTGAGTTTTTTATTAGTGCGTTGTCTGAACTATAAATGCAAGTTACTAGTTATTGGAGCTTTATAAGACAAATCAATTTTCTTTCAAGGGAACATGGCTACTATAGAACCCATTGAATTAGAAAAAGGTAAGTGGTTCTAGAGCTTTGTATCTTTTTTTGAGTTTAAATCATTTTATTTGGTTTCATTTATTGCACCATCATTTTTACATTGGTATGAAAGTTGTATGTTCAAGTTGCCAAGGTGGTGGAGGACAAGAGAGTTCAATGTGAGGCATTCTTGCACACCTTCAACATGAAGATATGCACTCACAAACCCGCTTGGAAGTGGAACTACTATGTAGTTGTAGTCTAACAAGTAAGGTGGTTCAATGTAATGCAATGAAATTCACTAATAATATAAAGCGTTGTGTCCACTTGGAAGATACAAAAACATTGTGGGAGAATCATAACTCACCATGATGGAATGTGAAGGGGCATTATGTTGATGTTCATTCAATGTCACGCTTGATGGTGTTCACCCTTGTGTTCCATTCGTCATAACATTTACACACAACCTCCTAATCTAACATGCATTGGATTTTTGAAAAGATAATCTAAAAAGGAGTCGTGTTACAAAATCTTATAAGTTTTTTATTTTTTTGATCAAGAGTTAAGCTTTAGGACTAAAAATCACTTTGCTTAAATTCAAGAAAAAACAGACAAATTCAACCCCCTCTATTTTTGGCAAGTGTAGTTCCCTTACAACAACCTTGATGATGCTGAAATTTGGAGAGAACCTTTTACACTTCCTAAACAAGAACTATTTTAAGTTTGACCCAAATCCAACAATGGATTTGGGAGGAAAAACTATTTGAAATAAAACTCCAGAAGCTTTGTCATGGAAATCCTTCCATGTACTCCCCTATAACACCTTCTATTCCCGGCAATTGTAACTCCCTTACAACCAAACTGATGATGTTGAATTTTGGAGAGAACCTTAAACATTTTTTAAACAAGAATTGTTTTAAGTTTGACCCAAATCCAATCGCGGATTTGGGAGGAACAACTATTTGAAATAAAACTCCAAAGGTTTTGTCATGGAAATCCTTCCATGCTGATTTCTTGCACATATCTTTTTCATGAACACTTTTCCACACATAAAAACTAATCTTTTCTTCACACATTCCTTCTCTTATTTTTCCCTTCCCCCACACAAGATACTCCTTTCTCCCTTGGTAAGCCTCCATGACCTTTCCTTGAACTTGTTCCCCTTGTCCAATGGAAGCTTCGAAATCCTCCCTTCCAATCAATGGCCTCCTCATCCTTCAAGAGCTAATGAAAATTGAGAATGATTTGCCCTCCAATTGATTTTAGGATGAAAATTCTTAGGCCCAATGAGACACAAAAAATATTCCATCCTCCAATCAAATAGGATGACAATCTTCATGACTAATGGGATTGGAGGATTCATCCTTCCCCTTATCTTGGATATCTTGATTAGGTTCTTGAGCTCGATCCTTATCCTTTTCGTCTGTTGACCCTCACATCCTACTTCTTCATCCTAATTATTTCAAGTAACTAACTACTAGGACAATTTATCGGTAGTAAAAGGTAAATATCCTTGAGTCCTTACTTGATTAAACCAATTCAATGGTTGAAGTAACATCCCTGCGTACCATTTATTCTTTTAATATCCCTTATTTATTTTTTCTTCTATGCACTAATTAACTATGTAGTACATAGTAAATTGGAATTAAAAATTGCATCACAAAACCCCCCCACATATTTCTAGATCCACCGTCAAAATTAAGGTTCGATGAATCCATTAGATCTAGGATGTTCGAGTTTTCATGAGGTTCCGCCGTCACTCCCACACCTTACACTTACCTTAATTTGTTAAATAAAAGAACCTCGACCCCTTCTGAATGCAAGTACCACATTGTTTCTGCTACCCTCTTGGTTTTTGTTCATGTAGGTGAGAATTTAGTCATGGTGGATGATGTCGCTACACCTTCGAATCCTCTAGTTTCACTAGTAGAAAAGGAAGAGCTTGAAGAAGCATCGTTTGACATGAATGTCTTTCAACGGTCGTGCAAATAAGAACTATCTAGAAGAATGGTGCGCACTCGAGTGGATTGTTCCGCATGGGATCGTCGATTGCCTTTTAACTCACATGCCTTAATAATCTATTTAGAATTTGTTCATGCTTGTGGAGCCACACTCGAAAGGTTTGAAGAGTGTTAATGTGAAGCCGACGATGTTCGTCTTCATTGTTGAACTTGGGTTCCCGGTGATGGCCATTATCGTTGGCTGCGAGGCCCAATCAACCCCCTTTCCATGGAGCATTGAGCCGAATACCTAGCTCGCACCATTCGTCGCATTCTGGAGTTTTTGCGATTGCGATATATTCCCTTCAAGTTATTTACTAAGTTATAATTTACCTGAGGCCACTTAGGTGGAAATGTTAATACTTAAATTTGATTTTGATTCTATTTAAGAGTCTGATAGAAGTGAAGACTAAATAAAGATGTATTATGATTGCATCTTAGAAATCTTTCAAGTACATTATTCGTGCCTGAAGATTATTCTACAGACCAACTTAATACCGTTATGGTGAAATGTTATTGTTAATTATGGGCTTATATTCCTAATATATCAATAAATCACATCTAATTCTACATCCCCTTTCCCTTCTCTACAACATAAAAGGATAATGCACTTTAAAAGGTTTACTAGGTCCTAAAATTAACTAAGCCTTGCATTAATTTAAATAAAAGATTCTTCTACGCTGAAACATCCAAAGGCTAATTCAACTTTTAATAATTATTACTTGGAGGTTTATCAGGATTCAAATCATTAATACCAAGGAAAACTATGGAACTAAAGCTTAACAATTTGTGGTATTATAATCCATGGCTCACATTCAACATAAATTTGGTGATTGTTGGCAGCATTTTTGGTCCCTGATCTTGGAGTTTTGTTGTGTTTCATTGGTGGAGGATAATGATTTTCAACAAATTTCTGGTGATTGTTGCAACGTCTTGGGTGTCTTATGTTTGTTTCATTATTTTAATTCTTTTGTTTTGCACCTTGATGTTGTAAGTTTTTCTTGATTGAAGGCACACACAAAACAACAAGGGTTCAAAGGAACTTGTTGGAATCCAAACAATTTCCTATTGATTTAGAAAGTTGCAAGTGTGTTTTATCTTAGTGGTGCAAAGAACATAAATTTTTAACCATTTTTCTTTTCATGTGACATATCTTTGGCATTCCAACAAGCCAAATTGAAATCAAACATATTTTTTCCATTGTTGGAATATTGATAACACTTTGTAGTTGTCGTTTGCCAATAAAAAACTTGCACAAACTAATTTTTGTCCTCAAGAATTGATCCATGGATTGGCTACACGAAACCAACTAATTTTGCCTTGGCATGCAAGGTGGAATCAAATTTGATAATGGAGTTGGAAGCTGAATTTCAAGATGAAGTTCATTGTGAAGATTTCCTAGACCTAAATGAAACCCTTTAGTTTCTTTATGCAAGTGGTTGGAGACTGATGTGCTTGTCCATGCTCTCTAGGTATGTTGAAAATGATGATTGAAACATTTGTCATGGTTTAAGGTTTTAGGTAAACTAATCCGTGATTCTACATTGTGAAGGGGTTGATAATTTCTTGGTGTATTGTTTGGTGCTTGTTTATTATGGCATTCTGGTTTGTTATTTGGGTTTTAGTTTAGAATTTAAAATGTCCAATTTTTTGTTTATGTTTTGTGCAAAATATTTAACCCCTGAAATCCAATTATGATTAATTGCATGAAGTAATGAAGGGACTTGTAGACCCATGAGTACATGTTGTTTATAGCGGTGGGGGAAATTGGCGGGGTTATGTAGGGACTTGTGGGCTCATAAGTGTGTTGTATCTAGTGGTGGGAAAAATTTGTGGGTTACATAGGGACTTGTGGGCCCATGAGTGTGTTGTATCCAATGGTGGGGGAAATTGGTGGGGTTACATAGGGACTTTCAAGCTTATGACTATGTTGTATCCAATGATGGGGAAATTGACTAGGTTATATAGGGACTTGTGGGCCCATGGGTGTGTTATAACTAATGGCAGGGAAATTGGTGGGGTTACATAGGGACTTTCAAGCTTATGACTATGTTGTATCCAATGATGGGGAAATTGACTAGGTTATATAGGGACTTGTGGGCCCATGGGTGTGTTGTAACTAATGGCAGGGAAATTGGTAAAGTTACATAGGGACTTGCAGGCCTGCGGGTGCATTGTGGCCAATGGTAGGGAAATTCGTGAGGTTATATAAAGACCTGTAGGCCCGCAAATGCATCATGTCATGGGCACAAAAACAACCAAGATTTCCCAAGGACATGAACAAGGGTAAGCCTAATTTCAAATTCCAAATCATGAAACAAGAACATAACATGTGTAAAATAAGATTTCAACAGAATTTTATTATAATAACAAAAAAAAGAACAAAATAAGGTTGTGATAAAAGAATGTACCCAAAACTAGTGTTTAACAAACTGAAAGTAATGGGGAATTCTACTTCTATTTATACCCATTGGGCACCTAATTCAAGGAAATTTCCTAAGAAATTTTCAACCTACATGTAGCCCATGTTCACCCATGTGTGTCCACGTGTAACCATGTGTGGGACATGTCCACCCATATGTGAATTGTGAATGAATTAAAGCTCAACTAAAAATGAAGTAAAAGTTAATTAAGAATTAACTAAAAGTGAACTAAGAATTAATTGGAAATAAATTGAAAATGAATTAAAAGTGAACTAAAAATGAATTAGAAGTGAACTAAGATTTAACTAATAATTAATTGGAAGTGAACTAAGACTTAACTAAAAATTAACTGGAAGTGAACTGGAAATGAATTGAGATTTAATTAAAAGTTAACTAGAAGTGAACTAAGATTTAATTAAAAGTTAACTAGAAGTCAATTAAAATTTAACTAAAAGTTAATTGAATGTGAATTTAAACTTTAGGTACAAGTCCATTACAAATTATGGGTGAACATTCATATGAATGAACTCCATGGCATTGGGATTTTGTGACACATTGTATCCATTGGTAGGAAAATTGGTAGGGTGATGTGGGGACTTATGGGATTACAAGTGTGTTGTATGTAATAGCAGGGAAATCAATGAGGTTTTAGAGAGATTGTGGGTTGATGAGTCCCTATATCTAATGGCACAAAAATCCACAAGGTTCCATAGAGACTTATGAATGTTTCTTTCATCTATTTCTTCTAGGTGTATGTGATTTTTAAAAATTTGTCTCTTCAATTTTTTCAATCTTGGATTTATTAGTTAATGTTTGTTATATATGTTTTCATGGGTCTATTTCTTTTGTTTCATCAATTTGTTGTAAGGATATCATATTTTGTGGGTCTTATGTGTGTGGGTGTTAGATGTATGTATGTGGTTTCTATGTCTCTAACAAGTTTGCTATTTGATTTGTGTTTAAAAATTAGAATGTTTTATGTGTCTCAAGTCTTAAATGTCAAAATATTTCAAGTTTCAATTAAGTGTTTAGTTTAGTTTTTATGTCTTTTGGAATTTTATTATATTTGGTCTTGGAAGTCTTGGAAGTTTGTTGTACTATTTGATATTGGAAATTTGTTGTTTCTAGTTTTGGATGTCTAGTGTGTGGCTTTGTGTCTTTTAAAAGTCAAATTATATGTTGCTTGCCACAATGTGGGTTGTTTGATAACTATTTGTCAATTTGTGTTTTAATTTCCACTTTGTTAGTAGTTCGAGGAATATGATTTGAGAACCAAACAAAAGATGGAATGAACAAAAAGTTTCTTAAAACCTAAAACCATGTGTAATAGAACAGAAAAATTTCAGTTTGGTTCATTACTCATTAATGATCTTTAGAAGAGTTTAGTTGTTTAATTACAAGTAGTAAGTTTGTTTAGTTCAAAAACTTCAAAAAAATCAATGACCCTCCTTCAATTGATGTTGTTTATTTTATTCATGTAATTGTGTTTTCAACTACTTGAAAATGCAAAAACTTGGGTTAGACCCATGTTTTGTATTTGTCAAAGACTCAGGCTGAATGGGTGTTCTACATATTCTCTTTTTAAGAAATGCAAAGACCTAGGCATTGTATTTGTCAAAGACTTAGACTTGGTTTTGAAAAAAAGATTTGTCAAATAACATGGTCAACTAAACTACATATACTTGTTTGTGTATTTTTCAAAGAATTAGGATATATACCTAGTTAAATCATGTAACTAAACCCCCACCCTTGGCTCATACCCATTCATCATTAGTTTTAAAAACTTGGACCCTAATGATTATTTAAAATTCAAAAATGCAAAAGCCCAAACCTGGGCAATTCCTTTAAAACATCCTTAATGCACTTGAATTCGGTTAATATTCTAAAGTCAAATACTTGCCCAACAATAGTTTTTTCCTTTGATGTTTGTCACCCATTGTTAAACAAAATATATTATATAAAATCTTTTGTCATGGAAGCCGAATGCCATTAAAGATGGCATCCCCTTTTCAATTGGAAATGGTAAAAAAAAAGAAAAAAAGAAAAGAAAATGTTGAACGAAACAAAATAAAATCCTTGATTTTTCTTTGCAAGAGAAGGGCTAGTGTTTTGGTTATTCCATGTTTTAGGGTGCCTAGGAACCAACGAGTTTTTTATAAGGAAATTGAAGAAATAAAAAATGAGGTTATTTTTCGAGTTTTTAATGGCCAAAAATTAGAAAAAAAAGGAAAACTCACCATAGTGTTATATCTTGTTCTAGTAAAAAACCATAAATATAACAAGATGATTTAAAAATTGTGCTTCATATATGGTTTCTAGCTAGATTCAACTAAATCTTCTTAAGGACGATCTTCACTTTTTCTACATCTTCCCTATGGAATATTGATATTTAGGCAACATAAAAAAATCCCAAAAAATAAACATTGGTGGGCACTAAGGCTTGCATAATAGTTCTTGTAAATGCAATTGGTGAAGAAGAAACTTGCAAGAATAGACTTGGACAAGGGGCTATTCTTGTCATTGCCAGCGGTTTGGTTCTTGGTCATTTGTCGGGATGGGAAGAAGTTGAGGAACAATACCCAATGATTATAGGGGCTTCAAACAACTCGAGTTTAGAGAATTTTGGATTTCAAAGAAGTGTAGGTTTCAATGACAAACCTTGTGCGGCTAGGCTTTGGGCTGATAAACAAAAAAACAAGTGTAAACCTTAATTAAGGTTTTTAACAAATAACATTACACCAAAATGTGTCTTAGTTCATTCTGGGTTTCACTAGATTTTAAGTGAATTTGGACATTTTTACTTGGTGAAATTGGTTAACCCCCTAGTGAACAAGGACCAATTGTTACAAATAATGAATTGTTTCACTAATACCTAATGAAACAAGGTTATTATCAAGTGAAATACAAATTTACCAAACCATTCACTTGTTAGTTAATTAACTAGCCAGCATGGAAATCAATTAAAATTAAATTATTTAATATATAATATTATTGATAATTTCATGATTTTTAGCTTATGATTTATTGACACATGTCACTACCTAGGCTAGATTAAAAACTTAACGTATGTAGGTAGGCCATGTAATCAACCTATGCATCTATTTTAAATAGGAGAATATTTGGTCAACTTACCATTGTTGACCACACCACACATAACATCATTCATGAGGTTTGATCCCTTGACTTTTATAATGAATGCAAACACCCTCATTATCAAGCCACTGCACTTGTTGTGATACTATGTTACATTACATTCTATTTATCAAATATTTCATTTTAAACATTATAAAAACATAAACTTTGAAAATTCATATTTTGTTGAGATTTTGTTCAAATGAAATGATTCGAGTTTACTTTTTTAAAAATTTCAATAATGTACATAATTACATTTATTTCTTTTTGAAAGTGTAAAATCATTTGAACAAAAAAAAAGTTGAATATCATATTTCAATAACATTTCAATGACCATTCTTTTGAAAAAAAATAAAATTTAATAAAGGGATTATTTTTTTGCTAATATAATAATACTACCTATGCTAAACTACTTTCAATTATTATATGGTTATTTTTCATTTATTTAAATTATTTCACCTTTCGTTATTTACGGCTATTTATGGCAAGAATGATTTATGACTATTTTTGGTTATTTCACCTTATGCTATTTTTGGTTATTTTAAGTTACTTTGGTCTATTTTAGTTTATTTCACCTTAAAATATTTGTGGTTATTATAAATTTTTTGGGCTATTTTCTGTTATTTTTGGTTATTGTAAATTATTTCATTTAAGGCTATTTTTAATTATGTGGAGTTATTATTGGTTATTATTGGCTATTGAAAGCTATTTCACCTTATGTTATTATTAGCAATTCTAGGTTATAATAGGTTATTTCATTTTAAATTATTTTTGTTTATTATAGTTTATTTCACCCTAAATTATTTTTGGCAAATTTAAACAATTATAATATATGACTATTAATTATTTTTTTATTGGGGCTATTAGTGGTTATTAATGGTTATTTTATTGGTGGCTATTAGTGGGTATATTCTATTAATGGTTATTGGTGGTTATTTTATTGGTGGCTATTAGTGGGTATATTCTATTAATGGTTATTGGTGGTTATTTTATTAATGGTTATTATTAACTATTATATCGGTGGCTATTGGTTGTTATTCTATTAATGGCTATTGGTTGTTATTCTATTAATGATTATTGGTGGCTATTCTATTAATGACTATTTGTCGTAACCCTAACTTTAGGTTCGTGACTAGGACAAGGGCTTGCAAGGTTACGGGCTAAGAGGGAAGCCCGGGGGTCACATCTCATGCTTTCGGGAGTGCAAAATAATGTGAGGGAATGAACTTTCACACTCCCAAGTGAACTCCCATTTTGGGAGTTGGAGTCCCAATGGACTCCTGAATTTTTAGGGGGCAATTTCAAGGGTCAAAACCTGTTGGATTGAGACGTTATTTATATCATTGGAAATATATTGAAAGGTAGATGTCTAAAATGGGCTCACATGACCCATTCGAACATTTGAAACACAAGTGATGGCCAAAAGAAATGTCGGGAATCAAATTGGTAGTTTAACTCTCGGCCATTAAAAGTTGGGAATCGATTTGATTTCCTTGCGTGCAGGTGGCGTGCGACATATTATTGAAAATCTTTCAATGAGGGCTACAACTTTGCTTCAGACCTCATCTCAATTAAAGGTCTTCACACAAAGTTATGGGGCCCCAAAATCATGGGAGCCCCAACTTTGGGAATTTTGGGACTCCCATTTGGGAGTTTAAAGACAAAATGCCATTTGGATGTGGGCCTTGTGGAGAGGCACATAGTATAATATAAGGGGGAAAGTGATGGCTTCCCCCAAGTCCGGGCCGTGGTGAGTTTTGTGAGTTTGAATTTGCCCGTGGCTCATCCTAACACCAAAAGTGCTTTAACTATGCATTAACCAATTTGTTGTTTGGTTTGTGTAGGTTCGTGTAAGTGATTGAAGTGCTTGTCAATCTTCCTAATCCCATCCTAGAGCTCTGGCACGCTCGTCTACCCTCGAAGTGCTATGAGCCAGGGAACGTGCCCCAACTTCCTACTCTTTCGTTGTTTTCATCTTACACTCACATTTGAGACTCTTGAGGAGGTTGGGAGTGCGTCACCTACAAGTTGACATTCCAATCCATGTCACATTATTGGCAAGTGGTCATTATAGGATGGTTTTTGAACATTTTCAAGATTATTTTCATTTAAAAGATTTAGCGAGGGGACTCTTTAAGTGTTTCAACTTTGTTGTCATATCATTTAATGTCACATTCCACATCAAATTGCACGTGTCATTGAAGCGGCTCACCTTTTAGCCATGACCAAGCCTTCAGGTGGAATTTGTCCCATTACAGTGGGGGAAACATTCTATCGGCTCACAAGATGCACTTAATGCCTTTAATTTCGTGATACCTTTGTAACATATTTCTCCCCACACTAATTCAGAATTGCAACTAAGGACAATTGTGAAACAATAATCCATGGCATTCGGTGCACCCTGGACCTTCACCCCAACTGGGTTGTTTCTTAATTAGACATGGTAAACATTTTCAATTTGGTGTCAAAAGGGGTCATATTTCAAGATTTTCATGTAAGAGGTGGAGACATCATACAATTCATCACTTTTGTATGTGCATTCTATGCATTTGAATCTCCCTTGTTTTATAATCACCGTAATCATGAAAGTGATATCATAGTCATCCCATTTGCCATGGGAATTTGTTAAGGTGATCATGTGGGAAGGGCACTATTTACTTTAGCCCACTTTAAGGTGTTACGTTTTACAATTAATCATTTCATTTTTTTAATCTATTTCCATTTATGTGAATGACTTTCATATCATAGGTCCCTTTTCAATTGTATCATTTGTGTATGAAAATTTTTAGACTGAACTTTGTGTGATAGGTCTTTTTATCCAACCATAAAAATTTGTAACATGGTCACCCTTTGGCTTGTTGCTTGATTTCAACACCCTATCCCAATTTACTACCCCATCAAAAGGAATTAAAGTTTTGGGGGTTCCATTGGGCACCTTATCATTCACATTATTTTTCATCAAAGATGCCATGCTAAAGGATGTTTGACATGTGCACTTTTTCCATAAAATGGATGATGTTCAAGTAGCCTTTGGAATTCTAACTCATTGCTTCATGCAATGGCCATCATATTTCTTACGATGCACACCTCCCTCCTCCACCTTCTTAAAATCATTCATCCTTCAAATGTTTGGGCGTCTTTTGAGTCCATGATCCTTTGATAGCCCATAAAGACTTTTAGTTTGTAAACAAGTTTTTTTCCCAAGAACTTTTGGTGGCATTGGGTTCATACCAATAACCAGTCCTCTCATTAATGAGTTGACATTGTGTTCACCAAAGATGACATTTGCACTCTAGTGGATGTTGTCATTGCCAACCTAATGTGAATAGATTTTCTTCCCCAATCTTGTGTAGTTCAAGGATTTATTACCTCTAATGCGGTTCAAACTAAAAAAACAGAGGTATCACAACCAACACCCCATTAATCAATTCTTCTTTTTAATAATTGAAATATTTGGTTGTTTACACAAATAGGTTGAAGTCTTTTTACATGATTATGCCAATGCCATTTGGAGTTTTAAAAGGCTGAAGGACCCTTTCGATTTTGATTATTTTTCTTCACTAAAAAATTTCAATCACATTACAAAAAATGCAAGCATTTTCCATTTTAAGTCAAGAAATAACTCTAAGCCTAGTTACTTTTCAACTTCCACCCCTTCAAGACCAACCTCCCATTGCCACAATCGATTTACTGGAAGTAGTTGATTTTTGACATGGAGAAATATGATCGACCTAACACAGGTGGTCAATTTTTGACATGGAGAGATTTTGACATCGAGTTTGAGCTAACTTCACATCCTGTAAATTTTTCATTTTCCTTTTTCTTATTCCTTTTTACATTTTCCAAACTACAGGGTGTTTATAAATGAAGTTTTGTACGGTTGCATCATTCTTTGCTGTTTTTAAAGTGACGTCTCCTAAGTAGGTAGGTAATAGTAACGTGCTAATTTGGTACCGCTGCAAGTGGGCTGCTACCAATTTTGGAGTTTTGCGTCAACTTGCAACTACAATCAAAGAAAGGTTCCCAAATTAATCCCGATACATCATCTCCCCTGTACGCACAACGCAGTCGCCGTAGAAAACTGGAACTACAGAGGGAGTTTGGGGGGGGTGTGGGGGGGGGGGGGGGGGGGGGGGAAACAAAAAAAAAAAAAAAAAAACCCAACAACAAAACCCACACC